>ENA-ORXR01000018-ORXR01000018.1-marine-metagenome-genome-assembly--contig:-NODE-18-length-267768-cov-10.008162_pt1 | contig 267768 bp, 229 predicted proteins | sample MGYA00237866_ERZ511479 | MGnify/ENA metagenome assembly ERZ511479 | reverse complement strand
CCATAGGTCATCGCCGCCGTGCAGACCTGTACGTTGCCCGCCCCCAGCGCCATGAACTCAGCGGCGTCACGCCAGGTCGTGATGCCACCGATGCCCGAAATCGGCAACCCGTTGGTCGTGGCATCGCGCGCGATCTCGGCCACCATGTTGAGCGCGATGGGCTTGACTGCAGGGCCACAGTAGCCGCCATGTGAACCACGACCATCGATCGTCGGCACAGGACACATGCGCTCGAGATCGACCGACACGATGGAGTTGACGGTGTTGATCAGGGAGACGGCATCGGCACCGCCGGCATGAGCGGCGCGTGCCGGCCCGCGAATGTCGGTGATGTTCGGCGTCAACTTGACGATGACCGGCAACGAGGAATACTGCTTGCACCAGGCGGTCACCATCTCGATGTACTCGGGAACCTGGCCGACCGCCGAGCCCATGCCGCGCTCGCTCATGCCGTGCGGACAGCCGAAATTGAGTTCCACACCGTCGGCACCGGTATCCTCGACGCGCGCGAGAATGTCCCGCCAGTGTTGCTCTTCGCACGGCACCATCAGCGACACGACCATGGCGCGATCCGGCCAGTCACGTTTCACCTGGCGGATTTCCTCGAGATTGGTCTCGAGCGGCCGGTCGGTGATGAGCTCGATGTTGTTCAGCCCGATCAGCGTACGATCGGCGGCATGCACGGCACCGTAGCGCGGCCCATTGACGTTGACGACAGGCGGCCCGGCTTCGCCCAGGGTCTTCCAGACGACTCCGCCCCAACCCGCCTCGAAGGCTCGCACCACGTTGTAGGCCTTGTCGGTGGGAGGGGCCGAGGCGAGCCAGAACGGATTGGGCGAACGGATGCCGAGAAATTCGCAACTCAGGTCGGGCATGAAACAGGCTCCTTTACGGGAGGAATCGATACGCCGTCAAGCGAACAGTGCAAGCTCGGAGAACGCATCGGCGTAACGGTACATCTGCGGGACAGCAAAACGGCGACCGGTTGAACTCAAGGGTAAATCAGGACGTCAGGACACGATGCATGGATTCTGCAGCAAGCTTGCCGTCCTGCACGGCCGCGACGGTCAGATCCTCGCCAGTGGCAGCACAATCACCACCCGCCCAGACGCTTGCGTCGGTGGTGCGTCGCTCTTCATCGACCTTGAGACGCCCACCAGCCAATTCCAGTGACGCGTCTTCCTGCCACGGCACGAACCGCTGCCCGATTGCTCTCAGGATACCGTCGCAAGGCAGCACGACGCGCTCGCCGGTCAGCACCATCGCTCCCTTGTCGGTGCGTACACGATCAAACTCCATGGCACTGACGCGGCCGTTTTCACCGATGATTCGACGTGGCGAAAGCCCGGTGCGAATCATCACGCCGCTGGTCTGGGCCAGTTCCTGCTCGAAGACACTGGCGTTCATGTCGGCACGCTCTCGCCGATACGCGATGGAGACTTCCTCCGCGCCAAGCATGCTCGACTGCACGGCCGCATCGATGGCGGTCATGCCGCCACCGATGACCACCAGCCGACGTGGAATGTCGAGCGACGACAGATCATCGGTCTGGCGCAACCTGGCGATGAATTCGATGGCATCATCGACACCGTCGAGCTCGGCGCCGTCGATATCGAGCGCGTTCGATGCTCCGAGGCCAACCCCGAGGAACACGGCGTCGAATTCAGCTTTAAGCGCATCGAGGGAGAGATCCGCACCGAGCGCCTTGCCGTGTTCGATCTCGATACCGCCGATCGAGACGATGTATTCGACTTCTGCCTGTGCGAAGTCGTCGATAGTCTTGTAGGCCGCGATACCGTATTCGTTGAGCCCACCGGGCTTGGGGTGGGCGTCATACACCACCACGGCATGGCCGTGCACGGCAAGACGGTGTGCACAGGAGAGACCGGCGGGACCGGCGCCGACGACAGCCACTCGCTTGCCACTCGCTGCAGCGCGCGAAAACGGCTGCGTTCCGGTCCGCATCAGCGTATCGGTGGCATGACGCTGCAGCTCGCCGATACGCACCGGCCGCTCCTCGGCCGTATTTCGCACGCAGGCCTCCTCGCAGAGGGTCTCGGTCGGGCAGACCCGCGCGCACATTCCGCCGAAGATGTTCTCGTCGAAGATCGTCTTCGCCGCACCCTTCGGATTCGACGTGGCGATCTGCCGAATGAACAGCGGTATGTCGATACCCGTGGGACAAGCGGTCACGCAAGGTGCGTCGTGACAGAAGTAACAACGTGACGACTCGACCTGCGCTTCGTGCGCCGACAGCGGCGGGTGCAGATCGGTACAGAGACGAGCGTGACCGGACAACGTCATGTCAGTGAGCTTCCGCCGCAGAGGAACGATCACCCGATTAGAGCAACCTTTGCCGGCAGCGTCAATTTCGCGTCTAGCCTGATCTCACGACTACTGCTCCGCCCAATAGGTGCGCCGTCGTGCAGGTCCGGGATTGGCATCGAAGACATCGCTCCCTACCGAGCCGATGACTTTGTCGGGGGCATCCTTCGGCAGGAAGACTTCCACTGGCGGTGGGAGTCCCTTCAGGTCCAGCTCGACCGAGATGACTTCTTCGCCCGTGACCGAATCATCATCGTCGACATCGCCATCCGGATCGAGCGCGGCATCGCCGTACAAGGCGCTGAGTCCGTACAGTCGACCGCCGCCGATCGATGCGCTGCAATCATCGTTGCTGCCAGCGTCGGGGACATAGCTGGAAAAGAAGACCTGGCTGTTGACGGTGACGGACGGGCCGAGAATCTTCTCGCCGTCCCGCTCCATCGAGAGATACCAGCCCTTGGCGGACTTGCCTGTCGTGTCGTCACGAACAGAGCGGCCGGTGACGTCGTAAAGATCATCCTCGACCAGACTCGGATAGTCGATATCACCATCGGCATCTCGCGGTGGACCAAACAAGGCATCATCGCGCAGCATATAGAAGCGATCTTCCACCTGATCATCGAGCGGGTGCGCGCGCCAACCCGAGCCGATACCGACGTTCAGGAAGACCTTGCGGTTGGCATCGCGAAGCAGAGCCACGTCGGGTGTGTTGAAGAAGCGGCGATTACCACGCACTCCGATACTACTGAAAGATGCAACCGCGGCACCGGTAATCGAGCTTTCAAGTGCCGTACCCGCCGCACCCGATATGTCGAAGCGCCAGAGCTGACCTCCCATGTCTCCCGCCCAGATCATGTCCGCGAAGCCGTCGAGGTCGATGTCGAGAACCGCAGGGTCAGACGGAATGGCAAACTCCATGTCGGACCAGTCGGGCGCAGCGAGGTGGGTGCGGTAGGCGCCGCTATAGGCATCGACAACGAAGATGGCGCGTCCCATCGAATCCGCCTGGGCGACCGCGCCATCCACCGCATTGCCGACAAGGCCGCCGCCGGTGGAGACGTCTCGAGTCAGTCGCGTATCGTTTGCCGGATCATATCCACCGCCGAAAACCAGCACCTCACGTTCGTCACTGCCGTCGAGAACGCTCGTCACTATCGGGCGCGACCATGTCTGGCCAAGCTCGGCAAAGTCACCCTGCCCACCCTTGATGACCCAGGCGATGCTGGGGTTGGCCGGGTCGGTCACATTCACCGCGTAGTAGTTGCGTCCGCCGCGGCGCATGCCGACATAGACGATGGCCGTCTCACCGGTGTCGACCAGGCCGTCTCCGTCCAGATCGTCGAAGTAGCCGCCGATGGGCCCATCAAGTCCATAGGGGCGATTGGTACCGATCTCATTGCGATAGAAGCGATCGAGGTTACCGAGCAGTTCCGGCGGCACCAGCCCGAAGACCTCACTGCCGTCCTCGGTATCAATGGCATGCAGATAGCCTTCGTTGGTACCGACGAAGACGACCGACTCGGGCGTGGTCGTACCGTCGGTGTCGTAGTTCATGACGAAGGGTGTGGAGTGCATAGGATCGCCCATCTGGTGGCGCACTTCACTGACATCCTCGTCATCGTCGATGTCGAGCACATCGACACCCCTGGCCCACTTCAACAGCAAGGTTCGATAATCGGCAAGGTTGGCATCGATCCCGAGCAGTTCCGCGGTTATCGCGTCGGTGTCCTCGTGTAACGCGACCAGTGTGCGGACCGGATCGATTCCGGTCATATCTTCGACATAAGTCAGGATGTTGCGCGGCAAGGCCAGTTCATTGGCCGCACCCCCTGCGGCGACGCGAGGGCCATCCGCATCACCATCCGTCCAATAGCTCTTTGCGCTGTTCCTGATGCCACCGGTTATCCTGTCGAGTATCGGCGTCATCGAGGTCGAGTCGTAAAAATCGACCTCGCCGGTATCCGGATGCTTGCCGAGACGGTAGCGCTTCAGATTGCCATCCCATCGGGCCGACAGGGACGGCTTGAACATCGCGAAGTAGACATCCTCTCGATTGGCGAATCGATTGAACTGGCTGACGGTAGCTGCCGGCGCCACGAAACCTGTATCCACGTCGGCCGCTTCATTGACCAGGTTTCTGAACACACTGGCCAACTGACTGGCCGAATCAGCCGTCTGGAAGCGACCACCACCTGCGGTTGCGATATCACGCAGGAAGTCGCTGGAAAAGTTGAAGCCGATGGTATGCGTTATGATCGGGTCCTGCGTTGCGCTGTCCGGATCATAGAGCCACTCGGCCAATTCGACACCGCAGTTTTCCCGCGAGTTCGCACGTGTGGCGCAGCTGCCGGTGCCGATGAGACTCTGGATCTGCGACTCGGCGTTTCCCGTCGTCGCCGCACCATCCGACAGCAGCACGATCTGGTTGGCCTGACAGGTGCCGGGAACCGGCGCATCGTAAACGGCGTCGCCGATAATCTCTTCGTCGAGGCAGGCAACGGCATTCGGATTGACTTCGGTACAGCCCGGTGGCGTGAATACGCTACCACCGCTGTAGGTCGTTGGTGACGAAATGCGGAAATAGCGATCAGCACCACTTTGCTGTCCGCGCTTGCGGCCATAGTCGACCGGCTTGCCAAGCATGTACAGGGCCGACTCGAGAAAGGCGTCATTGATCGGTGTACCGCCGCGGTAGCGAAAGTCCATGATGGTGTCGAGCATCTCGTCGCGCGCGGTTCTCAGCACGATCGGTTCGGCGGACGAAGTCGCGGCCTCGCGCTGATAACGCACTTCCAGCCGTGCGGCCTTGTCCTCACCGGCATCGACTGCATAGAACCGTCTGATACCCGCGCCACTTGAAGTCGACAAGGTCACGACGACAGCACTACCGGCACTCCAGCCGCTCGTTGCCACCAGAGGCTCGATCAGGGGGCCGATATCGACGCTCGTCAGACGATCCCCGTTGGCCGCCTCCGGAACTGTCCACGACAGCTCGGTCGCCGACGCGGTTCGATCGCTGATGTCCCCTGCGATCGACGCATCGAAGGGGCTCCCTCCTGCGGTAGGCTGGACCCGTATCCTGAGCGTGAGCGGGCTTGCATCCGAAGTCTCGGTGACCAGCTTGAGGTAGGCACTGGACACCTTCGCATTCGGTGGCACATCCAGCCCCCGGAAGCGGAAACCCAGCGTCGCGCTGCCACCATCACGGTTCGGATCGAGTGCGTTCGTCGTGGTCGAGACGACCGTGGCATTCTCCTCAGCATCATCGATATCGCTGGACACGGCAACTGCCGCTCGCTTGCTGATGCACGTTGTCGACTGCGAAACGCTACCCGGGTCATAGCTGATCTTGAGGACAGGCACCTCCCACGGATCACGATCACGGGATCGTGCGGAGCGTTCACCCGTGCCGTCGAAGACCAGGGCCAGAGCATTACCACCACACCAGTCGGCGCGATTGACGATCTCCTGCACCACGGAGCCGATGTCCGGCGTCGGAAACTCGTACTTGGTGTTGCCCCACGATTCCACGTTCCAGTCGACTTGCGCCGTCGTCAGCGTACGGCCGCCGATGTTGCCATTCAGTGCCTCGAAGGTGGGCGCGTGGCCGATGGCCTGCCCACGGATGCTGAGGTTCGTGGCGGCGTGGTCGGTATTCAAGGGGGTCATCTCGACCACCGCATGATTGATCGTCGCGCCACGTGGAACGTCGACATCGGCGAAACGAAGACCGACCATCGGACCGTTGGCGCCAGCTTTACTGTCACCCGAGCCGAAATCCAGATTCGAGCTGGTCAAATCGATATCGCCACTCGCTCTCTGCTCGGCATCATCGGCAGGCGACTTGATCGGCACCCGTATCGTGACTTCGTCACAGGACGCGTTCTCGCAGATATCCTCATTCGGGTCACGGGAGGGCACCAGGATGGACCCGCCAACGTAGGTACCGTTGAAGGCACCGATTCCCATGTTCACGTTGTCTGTGGTCTCGAGAATGTCGACCATCGCCTGCTTGACTCGATCGATGCGTCGGTACTGCTCGCCATCAAAATTGCCCATCGATCCCGAGATGTCGAACATGAAGAGCACGTTCGCTGCACGATTGCCCTGGGTGGCGGCCCGCGAGAAGAACACTTCGGTATCGTCGGCCACGCTCACGAGGGGGCACAGCAACAACGGAAGAAGGAGTGCTGGAAGAGCGGCCTGTATTATTCGCTGCATTATATTTACCGGGATGAGCTCAGGAAGGTACCAAGACGCCAGGCGCCGAGATGCACCGTGCGTTGCGCACCGACCGTGTCGATCGATGCCGCTACCGTGATGCGGTACCGCACAGCCTGAAAACGCTTGGCGCTGTATCCCACTGCCAGCTCGATACTCTCGAGGCGTGCGGTGGTCGCCGCGTCAACGGCGTCGTCGGCACTTGCGATGTCCTGATCGACGACGACACCGTCATCCGTCAAATCCACCGGGTCTATCGTCGCAAATGCCCGTTCAGCCACGGTTTCCGCGGCTGCGAAGACACGCTGCCGCTGCGACTCGCTGGCGACGAGCCGCGTCTCCACGCCACTGGTTTCCATGACAGAAATACCGATCAAGCTGCTGATCAGGACCAGCACCAGGGATACGAGCAGTGCACTACCTGTTTGCCGTGAACCGTCTGCTAGCATGACCTCAGGGCTCCGCGACCGTTCGATTGCGAACGGCGATGCTGCGTTCGAAGGGGATGCGCAGACGGTTGTCGGCGGGATAGGCTGCCGCGGATGCGGGCACGGGCGAACTGTCCGCCAAGACGGCTTGACCTGACAGCACGAACTCGCGTGGCATGACGTTATCCTCAAAGCGTTGGAGCGAGGTCATGAGCAGCCCGATACGCACGGTGGTCACAGCCGCTGGCTCGAAGTCTGCGTCATCCGGTCGAACGAAACGTACGCCGCCACCGGCAACCCGCATGCCGAACGCGAGTCTCATCTGATCGACACCTTCGGCGAGCTCGAGCGGCGGGTTGACAGCGAGATCGTAGGGAAAGGTCTGTACATAGAGTGAACGGACAACATCGCCCGCTTGCGTGGTGCGACCGGAATTGCCGATGTAGTAAATGGCGCTCGTGTACGGATGCACATGCACTCCGAAGGGAAAGGGGACAATGCTGTATTCACGGGATAGATTTCCAACGGCCTGAAGCCGGACGTTGGCACCCGATGCGGTGCGCGTCCCGATGCGAAAGAGATCGAGCCCCGAACAGTCAGCAATCACGGCAAGCTCGCCGGCGGTAAGCCCTGCCATGGTTCCCGCGATCTCGAGAACGTCACCCCGCCCGTTCATGTCGACGAGCACGGTCTCGCCCGGCGGGCCGGCAAACTGCACGACCAGAGCATCGGTGCCGACGATGGGTGCGCCCTGTGCCACGGGCGGTACGTACCCGAGGTCCTCGAGCCCTGCAAGGCCAGCGGCAGTAACCGAGGTTCCGACAAGTGACATCGCTCGAGGGTCGGCAATGTCAACTGGCGCGTCGCTGACCATCACCTCGAACGCGGTATCTGGCGAACTTGCGCAGCCGTAGTAACCGGCGGCACGAACATCACGGCTCATCTCGTCGAGTACGAATCGCGCATTGGACTGCAGATGGGCGATGGCCTGTCCCAGTCCAGCCGAACGAATATTGCCCTGAAAGATCAACATCGCACCGGAGATCAGCATCAGGCCGATCGTCATCGCGATCATCAGCTCGACCAGCGAGAAGCCTGCAGCCAGCGACGCCTGTCTTCGATTCACAGGCCCGTCAACACGACGTGATACGAGCCGCATCATGGCGGGCCGGTCCAATGCGGCTCGCTCCACGGCGGCTCGCTCCACGGCGGCTCGCTCCACGGCGGCTCGCTCCACGGTGGCTCGATTCACGGTATGAGTACCGCGGTCGCCGTACGCTCGGTCGGCACACCGTCCACCTGATCCTGCCAGGTAAGTGTGAGTGTGTACGCCCCATCAGCGGGTGAACTGATCGTGCCGATCGCAGGTGTTCCGCCTCTATCAGAACCGCTCGCTGCACCCTGCGGCAAGCGGGGCAGCGCGCCGCTCATCACCGGGGCGAGACTCAACGACCACTGGTACAGGTCGTAAGCTGCCAGGGCCGCCGCATTGCACGCACTCGAGGTACAGTTCGTGTCGATCGCGCTGGCTGTGCTCAGATTATCGTAGTTACCGGCGCGGATCCCCTCGCGGTTGGCCCGCATGCGATCAGCCATGTCGTCCAGAAGCAGCTGAGCCTGCGATTCGTGGTAGGCATTCTGATTGTTGCGGAGCGCCGTGACCTGCATGCGCCCCGCCGCCAGGAACCCGACGGCCAGCACGAGGACGGCCACGAGTACCTCGATCAGACCCACACCGCGTTCAGTCACCCGAATGCCGCGCATTCGTGAAACTCGCCCCTCGCCTGCATCGATGTGCATCATGTCGGACAAGTGACCGGAACACCCAGCGCGTCGACAACCGTATCGGTACTGGTGCTCGTTGTGACCGCCAGTCGTGACGAACCTGCGCCATTGATGACCAGTGCGAGCGCCTCGCTCGCCGAGCGGGAATCGCACAACACCCAGGTCCCCACGGTCCAATCCGCGCGGCCGCGCGCATCGAAGGTTATAAACGCCCGTTGAGCAGAGGCCGCCGGCCGAACGATCGCGATCGCGCGGATGCCCAGTGTTCCATTACTGCTGACCTCGTGCGTGCGCAGGTGCTCGTCACCGGCCGCTATTGCCCCGGGTGTCAAGGCATCGCTCTCGACGAAGGTGTGCCAGCCGACACTCCAGTCGTTACCACAGGCGGTCGCGCTGGCCCGCGCACAGATCGTTACACTCGACCCCCGCTTGATGGCCTCGAGTCGGGCCAGTCGCAGGTCGGCAGCAAACGCGTTGTATTCGCGAGTCTGGCGAATATCGGCGGTCAGGCCAGAGAAGCCCGGCACTGCAAAGCTCATCAGGATCGCCACGACGGCGACGACGATCAGCAGCTCCACCAGTGTGAAACCGCAATCGTCGCCACGCCGTTGCATGACCCTGTCATTGCTTTCGTAACGGATAACCATTGCTCAGCCAAGTGCCGGTTACAGAGACCGTGCTGAACTACCCAGCACGAAAAAGCCGACATTCCACGAATTTCCGAAAATTCCGCCGTCAATGACGTCGAAGGAGAAACATGTCGTTACCCGGTCATTTCCGGGCTACTGAGACTTAGCGGCGAAAGCCGCTCCCACCCGAAGGGCCGCATGCTGAAGCGTGAATTGATTCGCGAGTCGACAGGACTGCGGTTCCACCGAACCGAGCACGACTCAGCGCCGCTTCGAACGAGCGTCCGCGTCAGGGCTGAAAAGCTCGACCAACTGCCTCGACATGACATCGGCCAACTGCGCGACATCGTGAATCGTGGTAGCCCGCCCGTAGTACTGGCCCACATCGTGGCCGATGCCGATCGCGACGAGTTCGACCTCGCCGACACGCTCGATGCGCGCGATCACGTGCCGTAGGTGCTTCTCGAGAAACCTGCCGGTATTGGTGGAGAGGGTCGAGTCGTCGATCGGCGCACCGTCAGAGATCATCATCAGGATGCGACGCTGTTCACTTCGCTGCAAGAGCCGCCCGTGAGCCCATTCGAGCGATTCACCGTCGATATTCTCTTTCAGCAGTCCCTTGCGCATCATCAAGCCGAGATTGGTGCGCGACTGTCGCCAGGGTGAATCGGCCGACTTGTAGATGATATGCCTGAGATCGTTGAGACGACCGGGCGCGGCAGGATACCCGGCGCCAACCCAGGCCTCGCGTGAGCGTCCGCCTTTCCAGGCGACCGTGGTGAAACCCAGGATCTCGGTCGATACACCGCATCGCTCGAGTACCGACGAGAGCACGTCGGCGCAGACTGCGGCAACGCGAATCGATCTGCCGTGCATGGAACCGGAATTGTCGATCAACAAGGTCACTACGGTATCCCGGAAGGGCGTTTCCCGTTCCTGCTTGAAGGTCAGCGGCGACAGCGGATCGGTCAGCACGCGGGTCAACCTTGCACAATCGAGTTGGCCCTCATCCTGGTCGAATGCCCAGCTTCGCTGCTGTTGCGCCATCAGTACACGTTGCAGACGATTGGCAAAGCGGCCAACCGATTGCTGCAGATCGCCCACGTGTTGATCGAGCGTCTGGCGAAGCCTTGCGAGCTCCTCGGCGGTACACAGGTCTGCTGGCCGCACGACTTCGTCGTAGTCACGTGTGTACACGTGATAGCCGGGATCACGCGCACGTTCCGATGCGCCAGCCGCAGTACGCCAGTCGCTGCCCGGCTGTTCGGACGAGCGCTCGGATACCTCGTCCTCAGGCTCCATGACGTCCGAACCACTGTCGCCGTCACTGTCCTCGTCAGACGGTTCACCGGGACCGTCATCGGTGTGCGCCTCGCTCGCATCCTCGGTTCCCGCATCGGGCATGTCGTCGTCAGCATCGTCCAGCGCATCGTCAGTACCGTCGAGCTCGTCTGATCCGGGTTCGTCGGATTGACCATCGTCGATATCGAGTTCTCTGAGCAATCGACCGAGCGATTCGGCGAAGCCTGCCTGATCCTCGATGTCGAATTGCCCGGTATCCAGTCGCTCGACGACCTCGGTGTCTATCCATTGCCGCCATTCAGTGAGAACCGAATTCGCCGAGGGGGGCAATGCACGGCCCGACAGGCGTTCACGCAGATAGAGGGACAACGCATGCTCGACACCGAGACCCGAGCCAGCTTTGACGGGACCGGCTTTCTCGGGTCCACCTGACGGGAGGCCATCGGTCGCCGCGCCGACCGATGCGGGACCGCCTTGTCTGACCCTGTCCACGCCAGCAGCGGGATTCGCGCTCGCGCGTCCTGCCGCCAACAAGGCTTCGTAACGTCCCTCGAGGGCAGTATCCAGATTGTGTGCGATACCTTCGTAGAGACGCCCCCCAAGGAGTTCCACCCGCGTCTGTTCGGCCATGCCCTGCAGTCGCCGGGACAATTCGTTTCCCGTGCGCAGCTTGCTGTGCATTCGGCTATCGTGGTGCTGACGGTGCAGTGCGATGGCGTCGCTTCGACCCCGCGCGATGCATCGCTCGATCGCCGACGCATCATCCGGGACGTTCGGCAGTACCGGGCTCGAGGCGCCGGCACTGCCTTCGACTGCCCCATCCTGGAAGGTGATCTCTATCGACGCATCATGGGCAATAGCCCTTGCACAAGCCGATGTCGATCGGCGCACATCGTCGGTCGAGTCTGCCTGCCCGCCATCCGCCTGGTCGCCATCCACCCGGCCGTCATCCACCCGGGCGTCAGTAGCTCCCTCAGGCCGAGCACTACCTCTATCGACGTGATCGGCCACGTCGACGTCAACCGCCCTCGGGATCGTTCAGCTCTTCACCGAACACACGCTGGTACAGCTCGCCGATCAAGGCACGTTCCGACGGATCACACTTGTTGAGGAACACGAGCTCGAAAGACATCGCGATATCCTTGAAGAACGATAGGTTCTGTGTCCAGGTGATCACGGTTCGCGGGCTCATGACGGTGGCAAGGTCGCCGTTTCGGAAAGCGCTTCTGGTCAGGTTGGCAAGCTGCACCATGCGCCGCACCACAAGCTCGCCTTCGGTATTCTGCAGGTGCCTGGCCTTGGCCAGCACGATCCGTTCTTCATGTTCGGCCGGTAGGTAGTTCAGTACGGTGGTGATCGACCAGCGATCCATCTGCGCCTGATTGATCTGCTGTGTGCCGTGGTAAAGACCGGTGGTATCACCGAGGCCGACCGTATTGGCCGTCGCGAAGAACCTGAACGCCGGGTGTGGTTTCAGCACACGACTCTGATCGAGCAGGGTGAGCTGGCCGGAAGACTCGAGCACGCGCTGGATGACGAACATCACATCCGGGCGGCCGGCATCGTACTCGTCGAAGACCAGCGCGACATTGCGTTGATAGGCCCATGGCAGGATGCCGTCCTGGAACTCGGTGACCTGCTTGCCCTCCTGCAGCACGATCGCGTCCTTGCCGATCAGGTCGATGCGGCTGACGTGGCTATCGAGGTTGATGCGCAGACACGGCCACTTGAGGCGTGCTGCCACCTGTTCGATGTGCGTGGACTTGCCGGTGCCGTGGAATCCCGTCACGAGGACGCGCCAGTCCATGGCGAATCCGGCCAGGATCGCCAAGGTGGTGCGCTCGTCGAAAAGATAGTCGGGATCGAGATCGGGCACGCGCGCATCGGCTTCGCGATAGGCAGGCACCGTCAGGTCGCTATCGATACCGAAGGTGTCAGCGACGGAGACCGTCGTGTCGGGCAACGGATTCTCGGCGTTGGCCGTCGTGCTGGACAGATCGAGCATGAAAAGAGGGTCTTGCCAAGTGGATCGTCATCGTACACGGAGCGTCGCGGACAGAGAACGATGCTCGACGAAATGCCCGGCCGGAATTCGCGCCATTCGTCAGTTTCAGGCCGAAATTGCGCGCGTGGCATACTCGCCCCGCCGGGCCGGCGTCGGCTTGCGCCAGACAAGCCGGAGAGCAGCATCGATGCCGAAATGAAAACGCAGCTCTGGCGCATTTTCATTCGTCGATTGCGGCACAATATTGCCTACAAGGCCGGAAAACAGCGTCAGGGCAATGCCGAGGCGACACACGCCACGTCTGGCCGTCCGATCGAAAGCGAAGTACGACATGCGCGACAAATCCCTGACGAGTTTTCAGCCTGCATGCTACTCAGGCCCTTTGTCCAGTGATATCTGTCCGTTCGGCTAGTTTCGAGTCAGTAGGACGTTGACGAACCATCCGTGGCTTTCCACTCGTCAAGAGCACGGCCGGCGCGTTCCTCGGTCATCGCCACGGCTGCCGCGCGAACGGCCGGAATACGGCTCCATGATTCGAGCTCTTCGGGCAATTTCCTGCGCCAGTTCGGATACACATCGCGGTCGGTCCCGGGCAGGTTCATCTGTTCGACCTGACCAAGAAGATCCTCGATGTTCGCCAGCAGGAGTCGGGCGGGCGTGCGTGCGAGATAGCGATGCACGGCCGTGACGAGCGCTGCGCTCATGCCGGTCGCATGCAGGGCGTCCCCGGCGTCGACATCGATGCCCTCTGGCAAGAGCCCTGCGAAGTGCAGCGCTTGCAACAAGCGGTGCCGATCCTCGGCCCGCGCCGTCAGTTGTCGGGCATGCATGTCGGCTGTCGGGAAGAGCTCGAGTGCATCGCGTAATGCAAGGTCGGTGCCTTGCCAGAATCCACGCAAGGTCGGCAGATCGTGTGTGTCGGCACCAACCAGTGACTGCGCCGGGTATTCATCCGGCTGCCGGAAGCGTTGATCGGTCTCGTAGTGTTTCTCGAAGTAGAGCAACTTGTAGGAAAGCACGCCGGCTTCGGCAAGCCGCTCGCGGAAACCATCAGGCACGGTACCCAGGTCTTCGCCGACGACGATGCACTCGGCCCGTTGACTCTCCAGAGCAACGACCGCGAGCATCTCTTCGAGCGGATAGCTGACGTAAGTTCCTTCTGCAGGGCTCTCGCCGGCTGGAATCCAGTACAGTCGCGCCAGTCCCATGACGTGATCGATGCGAACAGCTCCAGCCGCCCGCATATTGGCGCGCAGCATGGCCGCCAGCGGTGCGTAGCCCGCGAGCCGCAAGGCGCGCGGATCGAGTGGCGGCAAGCCCCAATCCTGCCCCTTGGCACTGAACTCGTCGGGCGGAGCACCCACGTGAATACCATCGGCATAGAGTGCCTGGTCGGCCCAGGCGTCGGCACCGCCGGCAGCGATGCCGACGGCCAGGTCCCGGTACAGACCGACGCTGAGACCCGCACCGGATGCGCTCTCCGCCGCGGCATCCAGTTGCTTGGCCGCAATCCATTGCAGCCAGCAATGAAAGGCAACGCGCGCTTCGCTGCCCTGCGCGAATGCACTTACTGCCGTCGATTCGGGTGAGCGCAGAGCAGCCGGCCACTGTCGCCAGTCGCTGGCGACGCCGCCCGCCACGAACTGCGCTTCACGCAGGGCTTCAAACACGGCGAAGCGTTCCAGCGCCGCACCCTCGGACACACAGAATGCCTCATAGGCCCGCGCCTGCTCCGTGTCCTTGCCGCGATGATCGTCGATGAACTTCTGCCACAGGGCTTCAAGTGCATCTGACTTGAGCGAGGCGACGCCGCCATAGTCGATGTTCGTCGTCGCACGCAACGTTGCAAGCCTGGCCTCACGATCCGGGACGGTGGCAACGCCCAGCCAGCGCTCGACCTTGTCGACATCGATGGCAAGCGGGTTGAGGTAGACCCGACTCGACGGACTGTAGGGGCTGGCGGCCTCCGGGTCGTGAGGAAACAGCGCATGCATGGGGTTGACGCCGATGACATCGGCACCGAGCATCGCGGCAACCTCTGCTGCGCGTTGCAAGTCACCGAAATCGCCGATTCCCCAGTTCGTGCCGGAACGAACGGCATACAACTGCAGGGCGAGTCCCCAGACGCGACTCTTGCCGCTCGAGACATCGCCCTCGTAGCAACGATGCGGGGCAACGATCAGCCGCGTACGGCCGAGCCCATCGATATCGAGCACGTGATAGCCCAGAGGCAAGGGCGGCAGCGGCAAGTCGACCACACGCCGCCACGGGACTGGCGGGCTGTCGTCGCCCCGATCCGGCAGGTCCGCGATCGAGACCTGCTCTTCCAGATGCTCACCGGATTCGAGAACGAGAGTGCGCAACCGGACACTCTCGTCACCCACATCGACGCGTATCGGCAGGATCCCGGGCTTGCCTGTCGTCAGCACCTGCACGACCGGCAAGCGACGCTCCTCAGCAGCCGCGACCTCCTGCTCGAGTACGCGTGCAACGCTTGCTTCATCGGCATCGGTCGAGCCCAACACACCCATGGCGACGAGAAGCTTCCTGTGCGTCGCTTCAGGCACCTCTCGAAAGGTGCCGCTGGCATCCCAGAATTCGCGGGTGATACCGAGACGATCGACCAGCGAGGCAAGAGCGGGGGGCAAGGCTACGGTCATGTTCGAACGCTCGGGAATCCTGGTAAGCCGTTGTCGGCAGACAAAGCGTAGCTCGTGCGGTGTGCGGAACAGTTAACGGCGGATCTGGATCACACTTTCGCCAAGGCGCGAACATTACTACGAGAGTCACCCGTGCTGTAGGCTATCGCAGCTATTTCAGCAACGTTGAATGACAACTAGCCTACATGCCGGATGTCTCTACGCTTCGTCGAATACTGGATTCGACGCGCACGATCGCCGTGGTCGGCTTGTCGGACAAGCCGCATCGGCCGAGCTATTTCGTCGGCAAGTACCTGCTCGACCACGATTACGAGGTATATCCAGTAAACCCGACCCGGCCTGTGATCCTCGGGCGCAAGAGCCATGCCTCGCTCGCCGACATCGGCCATCCGGTCGATATGGTGGACTGCTTTCGACGTGGCGAAGACATGCCGGCCCTGGCCCACGAAGCGGTGGCGATCGGTGCCAGGACACTCTGGATGCAACTGGGTGTGATCAGCGAGGAAGCCGCCCGAATCGCCCGCGAAGGCGGGCTCGAAGTCATCATGAACCGTTGCACGAAGATCGAGCACGCGCGCATCTTCGGTGGTCTCAACTGGGCGGGCGTCAATACCGGAATCATTTCTGCCCGACGTCCGCGCAAGGTCAATCTCTAGTGGCGAATCGGCGCGAATCCGACGACGACGCTCGCGATCGTGCCTATGCGCCGGAAACCCTCTGTCTGCACGCCGGGCAGATTCCCGACCCTCTGACCGGATCACGCGCGCCGCCGATCTATCAGACATCGTCGTACGTGTTCGACAGTACCGAACATGCGGCCAGTCTGTTCAACCTCGAGACCTTCGGAAACGTCTACACCCGCCTGTCGAACCCGACGACGGCCATGCTGGAGGAACGCGTCGCTGCCCTCGAACGTGGTCGCGCAGCCCTTGCTGTGGCCTCGGGCATGTCTGCCCAGATGATCGCGATGCTGACGCTCTGTGACAGCGGCGACGAGATCGTCGCGGCCCGCACCCTTTATGGCGGCAGCTTCTCCCAGCTTGACGTGAATTTTCGGCGCCTCGGCATCCGCACGCACTTCGTCGATCCGGACGACCCCGAGAACTTCGCTCGTGCCATCACGCCGAAGACCCGCTTTCTCTATGCGGAAACGCTCGGCAATCCGAATCTGAACGTACTCGACATAACCGCGGTCGCGGACATCGCTCACGCGCACGACATACCCCTGATGGTCGACAACACCGTACCCTCGCCGTACCTGTGCAACCCGCTTCGTCACGGTGCCGACATCGTCATCCATTCGGCAACGAAGTACATCGGCGGTCACGGCACGTCCATCGGTGGACTGATCGTCGAATCCGGCAAGTTCCCCTGGGACAACGGCAAGTTTCCGCGCATGTGCGACCCCTCGGACGGTTATCACGGCGTCCGTTTCCACGAGACCTTCGGTGACTTCGCCTTCACCATGCGCGCACGCATGGAGTATCTGCGCACGCTCGGCCCTAGCCTGAGTCCGTTCAATGCCTTCAGCTTCCTGCAGGGGCTCGAGACCTTGCATGTCCGCATGGACCGGCATTGCGAGAATGCGATGAAGGTCGCCGCCCACCTGCAATCACACGCCAAGGTCAGCTGGGTGAGCTACCCCGGCCTGCCCGATAGCCCGTATCACTCGCTGGTCGAGAAATACCTGCCCAGGGGCGCCAGTGCCTTGATGAGTTTCGGGGTCAACGGCGGCATGGATGCCGGTGTCCGCTTCATCGAAGCTGTCGAGATACTGAGCCACCTCGCCAACATCGGCGACGCCAAGTCTCTGGTCATCCACCCCGCCTCGACCACGCACCGACAATTGAGCGAAGAGCAACAGATAGCGGCCGGTGTCGGACCTGATCTGATCAGACTGTCCGTTGGCATCGAGCACGTCAACGACATCATCGCGGATATCGAGCAGGCACTCGCCCGCTGCTGACCGAATCAGCCCAGCGGCAATTCGAACGACTCCTTGAGGGTATCGAGCACGATCGCCGTCTTGACGTTCTGGACCGCTTGGTGGGGTAGCAGAGTTGTACTGATGAAAGCGGACAAGGCATCGAGATCACGCGATACCACCTTGATCGTGTAGTCCATCTCGCCGGTGGTCGAATGGGCTTCGAGCACCGCCGGCAACTCGTCGAGCAAGCGCTTCAGCCTTGCCGCGCTCTCCGGATCGTGGCTGGCGAGCGTCACGGAGACGATGCTGATGAGCCCGAAACCCGCGAGGCGCCGATCGACAACGGCATGGTAGCCGCGAATGACACCGGCTTCCTCGAGCCGACGCCGACGCCGGGAACACTGCGACGGCGAGAGTGCGACTCTTTCGGCGAGTTCCTGATTGGTCAGCCGCCCATCAGCCTGCAAGGCGATCAATATCCGGCGGTCGTAGCCGTCGAGATCATCGTTCATGCGGTAGTTCACTCGTCATTCCGGTCACATGGCCCGGATTCTTGCACGCTTTCGATCAAGACGCGGCCATCAGCGCGCGAACCATGCACAGTCCGGTCGAATGACGCGACATCTGCACGAAACATGCAAGCGAATTCTGAGACATTGGGCGACCGGTCGGAATACGCCCGGATCAGCCACCGAGGTACTGCACATGGGCCCCTTCCCGCATGACGCACCCCCCGCTGCCATCAGTGAGGACAATCCGGTCGGCACGGACGGCTTCGCCTTCGTCGAGTTCACGCATGACGATCCTGCCGAACTCGGCAAGCTTTTCACGCGCATGGGCTACACCGCCTGCGCCCGACACAGGAGCCGAGCGGTCACCTTGTGGCGACAGGGCGACATCAACTACCTGATCAATGCAGAACCTGCCAGTCACGCGGCGCGTTTCGGCGCCGAACACGGACCGTCAGCCCCTTCCATGGGCTGGTTCGTCGCTGACGCCGAGCAGGCTCTGCAACACGCGGTCGCCTGCGGTGCCGAAGCCTGCACAGCCGATGACCGAACGCTCGACGTGCCCGCCATCGTCGGCATCGGCGGCTCACTGCTCTACTTCATCGAGCGACCAGACAATGGAACGTCACCTTTTGCCGCCGAGTTCGACTGGCTGGGTGAGCCCGATCCTCGTCCCGAGGGCGTCGGCTTCCACTACCTCGATCACCTGACCCACAACGTGTACCGCGGCAACATGGACCACTGGTGGGACTTCTATCGCGAACTCTTCAATTTTCGACAGATCCACTTCTTCGACATCGAAGGCAAGATGACCGGACTGCTCAGTCGCGCCATCACCTCCCCCTGTGGAAAGATCCGTATCCCGCTGAACGAATCGACCGACGATCACAGCCAGATCGAGACCTATCTGCGAAAGTACAAGGGCGAAGGCATCCAGCACATCGCGGTGGGAACGGACCAGCTCTATGAGGCGACCGATCGTCTCGCGGAAAACGGCCTGGCGTTCATGCCGGGCCCGCCGGAAACCTACTACCAGCGCTCCGCCGAACGCGTGTCGAACCACGAAGAGCCGCTCGACCGACTCCGCCGGCACGGCATCCTGATCGATGGCGAAGGTGTCGTCGACGGTGGCACGACCCGGATTCTCCTGCAGATCTTCTCGAAGACCGTGATCGGCCCGATCTTCTTCGAATTCATTCAGCGCAAGGGCGACGAAGGCTTCGGCGAAGGGAACTTCCGTGCGCTTTTCGAGAGTATCGAAGAGGAGCAGATCCGCACGGGCGAACTGAAGGCAGGCTAGTGGCGCACCGCCACGATGCCGATGTGGCCTCAGGCGCGTAGCACGGCGTTGTCGGCAGATACCTGTTTGACGCTGTCCTCACCACTATCCGAAGCCCGTCGCGCGCGCTCGACCAGTCGTGACAGGGTGGCGTGATCGATCGCCACGTTTTCGCCATTTGCATGCCTGATTCGTCCGACCCGGCCGCGCGGATCGGGCGTCGGCGCCTCGATGATCTCGACGTGTTCGCGCAGGCTGCCGATCTCGATGTATCTGCACATCACGAAACCTCCTGTCTGTCGTTTCTCTCGTTCTGGCGATTTCCGCCCGATAAAGGCGAGGCGGGCATTCGGTGCAATTTGACCAAGAACAGATTACGACGACAACGCGCCGCACACATGCAGGCTCAGACTGCATTCTTGCAGCATGCCGCCACCCAGCGACGATCTCGAATCCGGCAGAATGATCGGATGAGCGAACACCATTGGGATGATTTTCGCTTCGTGCTCGCGCTCTACCGCCAGGGCAGCATCGCGGCGGCCGCGCGATTGCTTGGAGTCGACAACACGACCGTTACGCGCCGGGTATCCCAGGTCGAGTGTGCGCTCGATACGCGCCTGTTCGATCGAGCCCGCGGCCGCGCCATCCCGACCCGCGAAGGCGCGACCGTGTTCCGTCGCCTGTTGGCCATCGACGGCGAGTTCGCTGCCTTGCATGAAGAAGCATCCGGCGCCAACCAGCGCGTCGAAGGGAACGTCAAGGTCACCGCCGTGCCGATGATCGCGAACCGTGTGCTCGTGCCACGATTGAACGGCCTGCTCAGCTTGCACCCCGGGCTGGACGTTGAACTGCTGGTTGATTCGGCCCTGTCGAGCATCACGCGTCGCCGCGATGCCGACATCGCCATTCGCGGCGCTCGCCCGAACTCGGACGTCGACGCCATCACGCGCAAGCTCGGTGTCATGACCTATGGCCTGTATTGCCACCGCGACTTGCTGAACGCGTACACGTCGATCGACTGGATTGCCTACGGCCAGCCACGATCCACGATCAGTCGCCCGCAGGCCGACTGGCTTGCCGACAGGATTACCGCGGAGGGGACGACCGCTCGAACGCGGGTAAACGATGGCGAAACGCTGCTGCAATGCGTACTCAGCGGCAACGGGAAATCCCTGATCGCCGATGCTCTGGCGCGCGGCTACCCGGAGCTTGAGCGGCTCGAATCCGACGTGCCGACACCGTCGCGCGAACTCTGGCTGCTGATGCATCCGTCGTGTCGCGAGGTCGTGCGCATCGATGTCGTGGCCCACTGGCTCGCCGAGCAGATGCGTGACTGGCTCGATACGAGGAATGGCAGCGAGGTCTGAGCGGTAGCGCGGCGAATGAAAGTTGACGCTCTCACGGTGATGCATACGGCGATGTCCCCGGGGCTTGTAAGGTCATACGGTATACTCCGCAGACGTGACGACGGGCGACGAACAATGGCCAGATTGACAACGATCGAACCCGGATCGACCCGGCAGGATCTCAAGAGTGCCGGGCTCAAGCTGACCTTGCCCCGGCAGAGCATTCTCGAAATACTCGAGCGTGCTGACCCGCACCATCTGAGCGCAGAAGACGTCTATCGGGCACTGATCGACAACGGCAGCGACGTCGGACTCGCCACGGTGTACCGGGTGCTGACACAGTTCGAGTCAGCGGGCCTTGTCACCCGCCATCACTTCGACGGTGGGCAGGCGGTGTTCGAACTCGACACCGGCGACAACCATGACCATATCGTGTGCGTGAAATCCGGCGTGGTAGCCGAATTCAAGGACGAAGTCATCGAGAAACGACTGAACGAGATCGCCGAGGAGCTCGGCTACGAACTGCATGAGCACAAGATCGTGCTCTACGGCGCCCACCGGGAGTCGGTTGGCGCTGCACGAGCTGGCAAGGCACGCTGACGGCCAATCTGGACTTTCCGGGCAGTACTTCCCGGGCAATTCCTCCCGGACGAATCAAGCTACGCGGTGTCGCGAACCGGGGACCATCAGGGAAGCAGGAACTCTCAGACAAGCGGTCGTACAACATGACAGACCCGGCCGTCGCGTTCGAGCCGCTCGATGACGATCGATTGCTTGAACACATCGACCAGGGCCGCGTGCAGTGCCGGATCGTCGGGTCGGGCATCGATCAGCAAGCGACCACCGTCCATCAGCCAGACGCGATCGGCCGCCAGGGCAAGGGTCAGGTCGTGGAGCACGACCGCGACAGCTCGACCGGTGCGTGCTCGCGCTATCACGCTTCGAATGAGCGCACGCTGATGCGGCGCATCGAGGTGCGCCGTCGGTTCGTCGAGCAACAGGATATTCGACTCGACGGCCAGGGCACGTGCCAGCAGAACGCGTTGTCGCTCCCCACCGGACAGCGTTCCGAGGCGACGCAGAGCGAATGCATCGCACTCCATCTCGGCCATAGCCGCCGTCACGATGCGTTCATCGGCGATGCCCGGCACACCGAAAAGCCCGTGATGAGGCAGTCGTCCCAGACGTACGACGTCGCGCACCGGTATCTCGCCTTCCGCCTCGCCCTGCTGCGCGAGCCAGGCGATTCGGCGAGCGCGTTCCTGCGTCGGCCAGTCCGCGAGTGTGCGTTTCTGCAGCGTGACCCGACCCTTGTCCGGTGAGCGAAGACCGGCAAGCATCGACAGAAGGCTGCTCTTGCCGGCGCCATTAGGACCGACGATCGCAACCCAGGCGCCGCCCGCGAGCGTTGCCGAAACAGCATCTACAACGATGCGTCCGCCCAGTGTCAGCCGCAGATTCTCCGCACGAAGACAGGGATTCGCGGCGAGGCTCGAGTCCGCGCCTGACGCCGACGACACTTCAGACATGACCACGCACCGCACCACGACGTAACAAGACCATCAGATAGATTCCGCCGACCACGGCCGTCAGCACACCGACAGGCAACTCGCCGGGCGCGATGACGCTGCGCGCGGCCACATCGGCAACCAGCAGCAATACCCCACCGGTCAGTGCCGAGAGAAACAGCAGGGGCCCGTGGGTAACGCTTGCGAGTCTTCGAACCAGATGCGGCGCGACCAATCCGACAAATGCGATCAAGCCCGCCTGTGAAACGGCGATGCCCGTACAGAAGGCCATCAGCACGACCAGGATCAGACGCAGCCGCGGCAGGTCGAGACCGAGGCTTGCCGCGCTCGATTCGCCGAGTACGAGAGCGTCGAGAACCCCGGCAAAACGTACGGCTATCGGCAATGCGATGAACAATCCAGCCGTGAGCACGAACACACTTTGCCAACCGAGCAGACCGGTGGTGCCGAGCAGGAAGACTTGCTTGCCACGCAATGCCTCGGGTGCCAATAACATCAGAAGATCGGCGATGGCACCCAGCAACACACCCACGACCACGCCTCCCAGCAGCAGAACCAGCGGTCGTGCCGCGCCCCCTGCCAGCAACAGCGTCAACATGACACCGAGCAATGCGCCGATGAACGCGGCGCCGGTCAGACTTAGCTGTGCAAGCCAGGAGAGGCCGCCGAGTGTGCCGCCGGCAACACCGATACTTGCCACGAAATGCACCATGACAACCCCCAACCCTGCTCCTGCGGCGCTACCGAGCAGGTAGGGATCAGCGAGGGGATTGCGAAACAGGCCTTGTGCCAGAGCGCCTGCCATGCCGAGTAGCGCGCCAGCTACCCAGGCACTGAGCGAACGGGGAGCGCGGATGGCGCGAATCAGTTCCGCTTCACTGTCCCAGGCCAGCGACCACCCTTCGCTACCCGCCGAAAGACCGGCAAGCAGCGCGAGAACACTGGCGCAACCGATCAGCCACGCAAAGGCTCTGGTAGTCACTCGTCGGACGGCGACGCTAGCTCGGCAACACAATCGGCCAGATAGCCAGCTGCTTCACCGAGCCGTGGGCCAGGACGCACCAGCACGTCGTAGCGGGCCTTGTCGAAGGCACAGAACCGTCCTCCCTGCAGCGCGCGCAGAGCGCGCCAGCCCGGACGATCACGCATGCCGTCGACACCCTGGCGAGAACCCATGACGAGGTCCGGATCGGCTCTGACGACGAACTCGGGATTCAGCTTGGGAAACGGGCCGAGCGATGCGGGTACGACGTTCGCAAGCCCGAGGTGTGCCAGCAGTTCGCCGATGAATGAGGACTCACCTGCCGCATAAGGCGCCGAGGAGATCTCGAAATAGACCGATGCTCCCCGCCAGGAACCGGCGATGCGGGCGGCAGCCTGTTGCTGCTGTTCATCGATGCTCGCCAGCAACAACTCCGCCGCCTCACGACGATCAAGTACCTCGCCAATCAGCTCGATGGCCTGTCGAGAATCGGCGAGCGAACGGGGCTCGATGGCGATCACCTGCAGACCGAGCGATTCGAGGCGGTCGACCACGCGGGTGGACTCGGCAGCAAACACCACGTCCGGTTCGAGTGCGTACACACGTTCGACCTGAATGTCACCAAGACCACCGAGCACGGGCAATGATCGGACCTGGTCCGGCCAGTCGGAAAAGCGATCGATACCAAGCAAGCGATCGCAGGCATCCAATGAACAGATGGTCTCGGTCAATGACGGCAGCAGGCTGATTACCCGGGTCGGCACGGCATCGAAGCTGACTTTCACGCCGCGTGCATCGGTCACGCTGTAGGGCACTGCCCGCACGTCCGATGCGAACGCTACCGGCAGGCAGAGCATCGAGAGCAAGACGAACCCTGTCCGCGAGCTTCCGCGCAAGCGCTTCAGGCGGCGGTTCGATGGTCGCAGCCACGGTTTGCAAATACCTGGCTCAGATTCCATCGATCGCTATTCCGGGAGACGCTTCCAGAGATGCACCTTGGCGACATCCTCGCGGCCGATGCACATCGCCATGGGCTCGACACCATAGGGCGTGAAACCGAGTGAGCGGTACAGGCGCGTGGCAGCTTCGTTGCCTTCCGTGACCGTGAGACTGACGGCGCGCACAGAAGTAGTCTGGTGCAGCTCAGAGAGGAGACGCGTCATCAGCAGTCGGCCGACGCCCAGGTTCCTGAATGCAGCATCAACCGCCATGCCGAATACCGTGGCCTTGTGGCGGGTTCGCTCACGATTACCAGGCAGGGCGCCGACAACGCCGACCAGTGTGTCTTCATGCCACACGCCCATGACGAGAGAAGCCTCGCCATCCCGCCCGGTCAATCGATCTTCCCACCAGCTCAACGGCAACGGTTCACGCTCGGAGAGCGTGCTCAGAAACGCGGTCGGATCCGATGAGAACGTGGCGAGCATCAAGGCTCGCCAGCTTGGACAATCGCGGGGCCGCAGTTGCCGAACGGCGAAACCCTCCCCCGTCCGGCCAAAACGCTCGAGCAACGCCTGTCGTTCCTCGGCCGTCAGGCAAAACTCGGCCCGCGTTCCTTCGAGAATGACAACGTCGGCTCGCTTGACCACACCGGATCTCCCTTGCAACACGGCCCATCGTGGCGGCCCGGCGCGAGTCGCCCGGCGCGGACGAACCACCCGCATGACCGGGTGTCGCCCGTGCAAACGAACCGGACTCAGCCGGCCTTCTTGCGCTCTTCCGCTTCCTTGATGACCACCTCGGCCACGTTTCTCGGACACGGCAGGTAGTGACTGAACTCCATCGAGAACTGGCCGCGGCCTGACGTCATGGTGCGCAGGTCGCCGATATAACCGAACATCTCCGACAGCGGCACATCAGCCTTGATGCGGACGCCAGTCGGCCCCGGTTCCTGGCTCTTGATCATGCCGCGACGCCGATTCAGGTCACCGATCACGTCACCGACATGATCTTCTGGCGTAAACACGTCGACCTTCATGATTGGCTCGATGATCTGCGGACCCGCTTTCGGAATCGATTGCCGGTACGCCGCCTTGGCAGCGATTTCGAAGGCAAGTGCCGACGAATCCACCGCGTGGAAGGCACCGTCGTTCAGGATGACGCGGAAATCGAGCAGGGGATAACCCGCAAGCACGCCGGTATGCATGCTTTGCTTGAAGCCTTTCTCTACCGCCGGCCAGTACTCGCGCGGCACATTGCCGCCGGTGACCTTCGACTCGAATTCGAAGCCGGTGCCCGGATCGGCCGGCTCGATGGTGTAGTCGATACGACCGTACTGGCCCGATCCACCCGACTGCTTCTTGTGCGTGTAGGTATCCTCGATCGGCTGCGTGATCGTCTCGCGATAGGCAACTTGCGGCTTGCCGACCTCGACCTCGATGCCGTGCGTGCGCTTCAGGATGTCGATCTTGATGTCCAGATGCAGCTCACCCATGCCCATCAGGATGGTTTCACCCGATTCCTCATCGGTCATGACACGAAACGACGGATCCTCGGCGACCATCTTGCCGATGGCAACACCCATCTTCTCGTTACCGGCCTTGTCTTTCGGCGACACCGCGATCGAGATGACGGGATCGGGAAAGACCATCGGTTCGAGCGTTGCCGGGTGCTTCGGGTCGGCAAGGGTGTGACCGGTCTGGACATTCTTCATGCCGAGCACGGCGACGATGTCGCCCGCCTGGGCGTGGTCGAGTTCGATACGATCGTCAGCGTTCATCTCGACGATACGACCGATCCGCTCGTTCTTGCCGGTGAAGGTGTTCAGCACGGTGTCGCCCTTGGCGATCTTGCCCGAGTAGATGCGAATGAACGTCAGCGCGCCGTAGCGGTCGTCCATGATCTTGAAGGCCAGTGCTCGCAACGGCATCGACGGATCGACGATGGCGAATTCACCGGTCTCGGTGCCTTCGAGATCGACCTCGGGTTGCGGCTGCACCTGGGTCGGATCAGGCAGGAAGTCGACGACACCGTTGAGTACCGGCTGGATGCCCTTGTTCTTGAAGGCCGAACCACAGTACGTCGGGAACCACTCGAGCGCGATCGTGCCCTTGCGAATGCACGCCTTCAAGGTATCGATGTCGGGCACTTCGCCCTCGAAGTACTTCTCCATGGCCACATCGTCCATCTCGAGAGCCATCTCGACGAGTTCTTCGCGCCACTTGGCAACATCGTCTTTCATGTCCTCGGGTACATCCGTGATTTCGTAAGCTTCCGGGTTTCCGGAATCGTCCCAGATCCAGGCCTTTTGGGTCAGCAGGTCGACCACGCCCTTGAAAGCGTCTTCGGTGCCGATCGGCAACACCATCACGATCGGCCGCGCAGCGAGCACGTCCTTGATCTGCTTGACGACGCGGTAGTAATCAGCGCCCATGCGATCGAGCTTGTTGACGAAGATGACGCGCGCCACTTCGGACTCGTTGGCATACCGCCAGTTGGTCTCTGACTGCGGCTCGACGCCGCCTGAGCCGCAAAACACGCCAACCCCGCCGTCAAGTACCTTGAGCGAGCGATAGACTTCGATGGTGAAATCCACGTGCCCGGGCGTGTCGATGATGTTCAGTCGATGGTTGTCCCACTCACAACTCGTGGCCGCGGACTGGATGGTGATGCCCCGCTCCTGCTCTTGCTCCATGAAGTCCGTGGTGGCCTCTCCATCGTGAACTTCACCGGTCTTGTGAATCTTGCCGGTGAGCTTGAGGATCCGCTCGGTCGTCGTCGTCTTGCCGGCGTCCACGTGGGCAAAGATACCGATGTTGCGGTAGTTGGAGAGGTCGGTCATGGGGGTCTCGCGGTCGGGGAAGAACGCCGGGGCCTCAGGGACCAGGCGACAAGATCACTGTCGACTGCAACAGTCGACGGAATAGCATGAAGGTAAAACAGGGTTTCGAACGTGCGCCACGCCGGAACGACACTCACTCACGCGCATCGCCGCCGCAGGTTACGGGAACCCCGGCTGCAATGATGCACCAAAATGTCACGACCCGGCCTGTGAGTGCCGGCCTGTGAGTGCCGGCCGACGTAAAACGGTCGATTATAGCGAAGAATGGGGTATGACGGAGACAAGACAAGTGACGACCGACACGAATCGATCGTGAACGATCCGCGCCGCTCGCCAGACGACGAACGAGCCCCCGAGCCGCGCGACGGCGCCAAGGTAGCTGCTCGCTGCATGACCGCCATTCTGCTCTGGGGATTCGTGCTTGTCGGTGCAAGTTTCCTGGCCGATCGCTGGACCTCGGCACGCGAGGCGGCACGCGCGCCGCGCATCGTCGAGGGAAGCGATGACCAGGCCTTCGGACTCGAGCTTACTGCGGACCGGCGGGGGCACTATGTGGTCGCCGGCGAGGTCAACGGCCGCGGCGTGGAGATGCTGGTCGATACCGGCGCAAGCTCGGTAGCCTTTCCGGAGCAGCTGGCCCGCGAGCTCGGGCTCGAGAAGGGGCGGCCCGGCCACGTCGAGACGGCAGCAGGCACGACCGAGGCGTGGCGTGCGACCATCGACACGCTGCGCATAGGCCCCCTCGTCCGTTACGATGTCGTCGCGACGATCACGGCTGGAATGACGGGCAATACGGCCTTGCTCGGCATGAGTTTTCTTCGCGACTTCGATCTTTCCCAGCGCAACGGCAAACTCGTGATTCGCGAGCCCGATCGCAAGCAATGAGGCGACCTTGCAGTGATTCCATCATGCGTGGGGAACCTCCCTGCCAAACAGTGCTCGAAACGCACTTATTTACGACATCGCAAGACTGCATACGGCGATACAGAGACGCGATTGCTAGAATCACACGGTAATATTCACTGGTGTATCAAGGGTGTGCGTTCGCCGCCGTGCGCACATTCGACGAGGAACCTCGCAGGGACGTCATGCATATCACCGTAGTCATGGTTCTGACGTATATCGTCTGCTGCGTGCGGATCGGGACGGCTCCCTGGCGCTATTTTCAGTTGAACGCGCGTTACTTCTCCGATGCGGATGGCATCTTCTCGAAGCTCTCCATCGATCAGCTCATTCCGGCCCGCTGGCGCCTGCCCCAGCAGGTCGATTCCGACGAACTGGAACCCGTGAGCTATCCGGTGTTCCTGAAGCCCGAGTGGGGCCAGAACGCGCACGGTATCCACCGTGCCGACACACCCGACGACCTGGCCCGCATCCGCGCGACGCTTGCAGACGAACCGAAACGCTACCTCTTGCAGGAGGCGGCGCCGGGTGCTCTCGAATTCGAGATCTTCGGCATCGATGCCGATCGCTCGGACGGGATGCACGATGTGCTCACGGTGACGGAAGCGGTCAACGTTTCCGAGCAATTTCCGATCAACAGTAAATACAACCGCCACACGCGCTATATCGAGATCACCCCGGAATTCAGTGAAGGCGAGCGACAGCGGTTGGCAGGATTTCTTGGCCAGATCGGGCGTTTCGGCATCAGTCGCATGAGCGTCCGGGCCGATTCACGCCAGGCGCTGCTGGCCGGCCAGTTCAAGGTCATCGAGATCAACCTGTTCCTGCCCATGCCCATCAACCTCCTCGACGAGCGCTACACCGTGCGGCAACGGTGGCGATTCATCCGTCGAGCCATGATGGCGCTGGCGCAGTCCACTCGCCTGATTCAGCCGGTTGCCCACGAGCGGGCCATCTTCACGCGCATGATGCTGTACGGACGCTATCGCAGCATGAGCAGACGGGACATGACTACCGGAGCGCGCTTCGAGACCACCCGCTCCGCGGACTCGTGAAGAGCCCCAAGGCGGTGCTCTACGGGTGGGTCAGCCGCCGCTTCATGGCCGGATGCAGCAATTACAACTCGCTTGAAGTGCGCAAGCAGAGTCGCTCGAAACGGCAGGCGCGCGAGATGTTCGCTGCGCATGATATTCCACACGCCAAGGGTCGCATCTTTCTTAATCCGCTCGATGCCCGGCGGTTTGCAAAAGAGCACGGCTTTCCGCTGTGCGTGAAACCGAATGTCGGCGGCTTCTCGCGCGGAAGTCACTTTCCCATCAACAACATGCGCGAGCTCGACAAGGCGGCTTTCGGCGTCAAGGCGTGGTGGCCGACCAGCGTGGTAGAGCAGTACCTCGACGGCGCCAACTATCGCGTCCTGGCAACCGCCGACGAGCTCGTGTCCGTGATCCGGCGCTACGCACCATTCGTGGACGGCGATGGTGAACACAGCCTCCGCGACCTCATCGATGCCGAGAACGCCACCCGCAAGACCCTGAAGCTTTACCCGACGATGCACCCGATCGGCAAAGAGCAACAGACCATCGACCACCTCGCCGGACGCGGCTTGACGCTCGATTCGATACCCGCTCCCGGCGAACGCGTCACCCTCTTTCACCGGGTTGCCCTGGCACCTGGGGGTATCGTCGAGACGATCGATCGCCGTACGATCCCCGCCGTCAATCGCGAGCTGTTCCTGCGTGTCGTCGATGCCTTCGATGCACGGCTGTTCGGCATCGACGTCATCTTCGAGCAGGGCATCGAGATCGACTATCGCGAACAGCGCTGTATCTTCCTCGAAGTGAATTCCCGGCCCTACACGCGCATGCACGCTTATCCGCGCTATGGGAAGGCCGACGACCTGCATGCTTTTCACGACGAGATGGACGCCCTGCCGGTCGCCGACTCCGATACGTTCTGAGACGCCGTTGGTCCATCCCCCAGGCGACGCCGACCCGGTTCATGCGCGGGCGCGTCCGCAGGGGCAAGCGCAGGGCCCCGCGGAAGGGCGGTTACTGCACCGCTATCTCGGCACGCATTCGCTCCTGATCGGACTACTGCCGTTCTTTGTGCCGGTCTACCTCTGGAAACTGGGTCTCGACATCGCCGGGCTCTGCCTGCTGGTCGGATTTTCCGGACTGGCCTTCACCTTCGCGCTCGGTCCGTGGCAGCGCATGGCTTGCGGAACCCCTCTGCGGCATTTGATGGGCGCAAGCTTCGGTGCCGAGATTCTGCTGATCGTGCTGGTCGCGGCGGCCGGTTGGGTCATCGCGAGTGGCCTCACAACCAGCGGCGGTCTCATCTTGACAGCGTCCCTGATCGGACTCGCCAATGGCTTTTACAACGCGTTCTACTGGACTACGCAACGCGCGCTGTTTGCTGCCGCCAGCGAGGAGCACGATTCCGGTCGTCGATACGGCAATCTGCAGATCATCGTTGCCGTGTTCCTGAAGATAGGCATATTGGCGGGAGGCCTGCTGATCGATGCCGACAAGATCGTCTGGATCCTTGTCCTGTCAGCGTCGAGCGGTGCGATCGCGACAGCCTGGTTGAGCCGTGATGCAGGCGTGGCCCCGCTGAACGAATCGCCGCCCATCAGTCTGCGGCAGGGTATCCTGTTTCGCGACAGGCGCGGCTCGGCGGGCATCTTCATACTCGACGGGCCGTTCCTGTACCTCGAAAGTCACTTCTGGACACTGTCGCTGTTCCTGCTGGTTGCCGAGGATCACTCTCGCCTGGGGCTGATTGTCGTCGTGCTCGCCGTGTTGTTCGCGCTCGTGTTCCTGTTCGTGCGAAACCGGATCGATCGCACGGCGGTCGACACCGTTTACCGCACGAGTGTGCTTCTCTATGCGCTTTCCTGGCTGCTTCGCATGTTCGTCGACGATGAGTCCTCCCTGTCGACGACCCTTGCCCTCCTGCTTGGCGTGACGTTCTGTTCATCACTGTTCAGGATGGCGTTCAACAAGCGCTTTTTCGATATCGCAAGGCACGCGAGCAGTCACGGTTCCAGCCCATCGTCGTCACACTACCTCGTCATGAAAAGCCAGGTCTCGCAACTCTGGATCGCCATGATCTTTCTGCCACTGGGCTGTGTGCTGCCACTACTTGAAGTGTCTACGGAAACCCTTCTGACGCTGTTCTACGGAATCGCTGCAGTGGCATCGCTTGGCTACCTCTCCTATCGTCGCCACGAGCGCGAGTACCTCACCGCCGAGCAAGACCGAACCCTCGAACAGGACTCCCGAATGGAACGGGGCGCTATGCTAACCTGCGCCACGCCAACGATGGTAACGCGCATGCAGGACAGTTCTCCGACGCCCCGAACGCCCCCACAAAGCGAGGCCCGATCCTTCGCCGATCCGGCAGCAGCCGTCGATCGCCTGATCGAGATCTATGACAACAACACGCACTTTCTCCGCGACGCTTTCGCGCGATACCTGGAAGGCAACTTCGAAGGTGCCCGCTACCGCGCCTTCTATCCGGAGATTCGCTTCCGCAACGACACCTATGACCGGGTCGATTCGCGGCTGTCCTACGGGCATGTCGACGAACCCGGTCTCTACAGCACCACGATCACGCGACCGGCGCTGTACCGCGGCTACTTGATACACCAGCTCGAACTGCTGATAGAGAACCACGGGTCGAGCGTCGAAGTCGCTGAATCGAACGTGCAGATTCCACTGCACTTCGCACTCGAGGCAGGCTCACCGGTATCCGTCAAACGCCCCGAGAGCCTGACCGTGTCACTTCGCGATGCCTTCGACGTACCCGATATCGCTCACGTCAATGACTACATCGTCAACGGGACGCACGAGAGTGTTCCCGGCATGCCGCGACCCCTTGCACCATTTCCGGCACAGCGTGTCGACTACTCACTGCACCGTCTCGTGCACTATTCGGGCACGGCGCCCGAGCACTTCCAGAACTACGTACTGTTCACGAACTATGCGTTCTACATCGACGAATTCTGTCGTCTGGCGCGCGAAAGAATGGCCACGGGCGATACCGATTACCTGTCGTTCGTCGAACCGGGAAATGTCATCACTCCCCGTGGCGAGACGGAACCGGTATCGGGAACCCGGCCGTTGCGCTCGCCGCAGATGCCGGCCTATCACCTGACGTCGAAGAACGGCAAGGGAATAACCCTTATCAACATCGGCGTCGGCCCTTCCAACGCGAAGACCATCACCGATCACGTTGCCGTGCTCAGGCCACACGCCTGGCTGATGCTCGGACATTGTGCCGGGCTGCGCACGACGCAGGCACTCGGCGACTACGTACTGGCACACGCTTATGTTCGCGAAGACAAGGTCCTCGACAACGATATTCCGGTCTGGGTGCCGATCCCGGCTCTCGCCGAGGTGCAACAGGCGCTCGAAGCCGCGGTTGCCGACGTCACCGGTCTCGACGGCTACGAGTTGAAGCGCATCATGCGAACCGGCACCGTCGCTTCGATCGACAACCGGAACTGGGAACTGCAGGATCAACGCGAACCGGTCCGCCGACTGTCGCAATCACGGGCCATCGCGCTGGACATGGAGTCGGCGACGATCGCGGCGAACGGTTTCCGCCTGCGGGTTCCTTACGGCACCTTGCTATGCGTTTCGGACAAGCCCTTGCAAGGCGAGCTGAAACTCCCTGGTATGGCATCGAAATTCTATCAGGAGCAGGTCGCACAGCATCTCGAGATCGGCATGCTGGCGCTTCACAAGATGAGCGAGATGCAGCCCGAACGGCTGCACTCCCGGAAATTGCGAAGCTTCTTCGAGACGGCGTTTCAGTAGCGCGCGAGAAACGCGCACGGTCAATGCGGCGGCGGCAGCAGACGATCCGTCAACGCCAGGTAGACCGCATCCACGAACGAGCGACCGAGTCGCGCACTGCGCTCAGGCGACCAGCCAACCGCAGGCCTGGGCGTATCGGCCGTGTCCTTGAACGGCATCTCCAGCGTCATCGCGAGACAACCGAACGTCTCGGCCAGGTAATTGCTCGCGAAGGCGAGATTGGCGTTACCCGGTCGATTCCGAGGATAACCCCGGCGGGTCTGGAAATCGGGATTCAAGGACGCGAGCGTGTGCTTGAAGGCAATCAGTTCGGCATCACGGGTCTGGTTCCAGCCGGGGACGCCTTCGGTACCGGCAATGAAGTTGTAAGGCAAGGCTTCATCGCCATGAACGTCCAGCGCCAAGTCCACACCGGTTTCGTGCATGCGACGGCGAACGTGATAGACCTCGGGGCTTTTCTCGATCGAAGGATCGGCCCACTCGCGATTGAGGTTAGAGCCACAAATATTGGTGCGCAGGTGACCACGCGCCGTACCGTCGGGATTCATGTTGGGAACAACATGAATATCGGCCATCGATCGCAGGGCACGCGAAGTGGCGTCTTGCGTATCGAGCAAGCGCTCGAGCCAGCCTTCCATCCACCATTCCGCCATCGATTCGCCCGGATGCTGCCGCGCTATGGCCCAGACCTGGCGTCGTGACCCCACATCCCGCTCGCCTGCGTGCAGACCTTCGAGATGCAGACAGTCGACCGAGCGGCCGTCCGCCGTGGTAGCGAGGCGTTCCAGATCAACCCCGTCCCCAACGGCAACGCGTGCCATCAGTCGGTCGTGGCGCTCGATCGAATAAGGGGCGAAATACGCGAACCAGAGAGAGTGAGCGCCGGTCTCTACCGTCCAGGACAACTTGCCATCGGCGTAGCTGGAGGACGTACGGAACCAGGATTGGAGGTCACACGTGGTCGCAACGTCATAGTCTTCCCATCCGGCTGGATAGGTGGTCTCCGATGCATTCTCGATGATCACCTGAACAGGTTGCTTGCGAACACCGTCCAATCTGAAATGAAACCACTGGAGAAACGGCGACGCCGTATCGGGTCGAATGGCGAGACGAACTTCGTCTCGAGACTGACCACGCACCTCGATATTGCCGCTGTCGAAAGCTGCATTGATCGTCAGTGTCACGGCTGCCCCGGTATTTCGCCGTCGAGCACGTAGACCGAGCCACCGCGCGTTCCCGGCTCCGCGAGGAGACGTAGCGGTGCACCGTCGATCGTCGGTGCCATTGTTGTACCGCCAACTGTTATCGCTGTATTGGCCGTGGAAAAGTAAATTCCCGGCACCAACACGTTGTTCAGATCCGGCAGGTTGATGATGTGCGACAGCAAGTAGTCGGTCGTGCTCGATGAGCCGATGCGGAGGTAGCCGTTGCTCGGCGCAATGATGATGAACGCATTGTTGATCGGGTCCGCGAGGGTAAGATCGAAGGAGTTCTCGGAAAGCAACGCCGCGAACTCACTCACCTCGAGGGTTCCTCTGATGATATCGGTTGCCGACGCATTCGTCGGAATTGTCGGCACCAGGGGCTCGTCACCACCTTCAGGCTCGGTGCTGTCACGTGCATCCACAACCGCCAGCAGCGTATCGATCGGGTAAAGCTTACCGTTGGACGCCGATTGTGTCCGGCCCTCGTTGAGCGCCACGGCTCGGCCCCCGGCGTCGACGATCTGCAGGCCGCCATCTTCTCCTTGCAAGAGGGTCACGGAGCTTCCGTCAGCCGTCAGCAAGGGCGATCCCAGGAGCGACATGGCAGCTGTTGCATCGACGTTCGACAGGATGATGTGCTGGCGCAAGCGGTTTTCGAGCAGAGTCAATTCCTCACTGGTGTTGATACTCTCGATGGACACGGCCGATGCCGCGAACGCATCGTTGCTCGGTGCCAATAACGTCAGCTCTTGAGATTCGTCGTTCAATAGCGCGACGAGCGATGGCACCCGATCGATACCGGCGGCCAGGGAGGACAGCCCGGCTCCACCAACATCGACACAGCCGTCGCCATCGATGTCGCCGATCAACAAGCGGTCGTACACCGTCGAGTCAACAGGCAGCGACGGATTGACAGAGGCACCACAGTCGCCACCGATGACCACGCTGCTCGACGGTGTCTCCGATGAACATCCGATGCAGAACACGACAAGCAACGTCCAGGAAAGCGTTCTACCGGGCGTCGGATCAAGCCCGCTCTGGTCATTGCTGTTTCCGGTCAGGTGCACCTGCTGTCCCGATCGCTTGACGTCCATTGTCATCTTTCATCCCGTCGTCCTGCCCTGAAAACCACAAAGGCCGATGGATCAGAAAGATCCACCGGCCTCTGACACGCTACCCCCTCCTCTCGAAAGGCGCTGCGGAAACGCTCCCAAATCTTACTGAGTTTCACCGTCGAGCTTGAAGACCGATCCACCAGCGAGGTTCACGCCAACTGCAATGACCGGCAAGCCATTGACTGTCGGAGCTTCAACGGTGCCGCCTACAGTCAACGCGGTGTTGCCCGTCGTCTGGTAGGCGCCTGGCTGAAGAAGACCGTCTTCGTCAACCGCGTTTCCGTTGTTGACGATGTGTCGCAACATGTACGGGCCTGCCTCACTCGTGTCCCCCAGATTGCCATCGGTCGGTGCGAACACGACGAAGTCATCGTTGTCTGCGTCATTGGCATTCTGCAGCGAAAGACCCAGGCTCGTCTGGCCGAGTACAGCCTCGAACTCTCCAAGGTCAGCATCGTCCTGGATTGCTCTCGTTGCCGTTCCAGCGGGAGCCAAGTCAGCGCCACCGCCAGTCGTTGCGCCGCCGTCAGCACCGCCGTCGTCACCGCCGTCACTATCGTCACCGCCGTCACTATCATCACCGCCGTCACCATCGGTGCCACCGGTAGTCGCCTCAGAGGCTGCGAGTACAGAATCGATCACGTAGACATTTGCGTTACCGTTGGAAGCGGAGATCGCTGTGCCGAGTGCTACGGCATTACCATCACTGTCGACGACCTGCAACTCACCGCCCTCGGCCGCCGTGATGGTGACCGTACCGCCATTGGCGACTGCAACCGGCGTACCAGCTTCCGCCAGCGCTGAGCCAACTGTCGCATCGATGCTCTGCGTAGCGACGTGGTATTGCAGGATGTTCTTCACGGCAGCTGGGTCAATGTCACCAGCCGCTTCGAAGGCAGCGTTGTTCGGTGCGAATACCGTCAGCGCTGCATCTTCGTCGTCAAGGATGTTCAGAAGATCGGGGTACTCGCCTAAAAGTGTGACAAGCGTCGTCAGTTCCGCAACGCCCGCAACTTCAACTTCACCGTCTTCATCCTCGGTGCCACGAGCCAAATCGAGAATACTGGTGCCCGTCATTGTCGACATGTCCTCGACAGGTTCCTCCGGCTCGCCGCCATCCGTACCGGTACCGGTACCGGCTGTGTCGGTGCCGGTGCCCGCTGTGTCGGTGCCGGTACCGGCTGTGTCGGTGCCGGTGCCCGCTGTGCTGGTGCCGGTACCTGCTGTGTCGGTGCCACCGTCGTCGTCATCATCGCTGGACGAGCAACCTGCTACTGCAAGACTTGCTGCGATGAGTGAAAGTGCAAAATACTTCTTGACCATCATGTGTTGATCCTCGTGAAATAAATGAAATGCCTGCAGCACGGCAGGTACTCGATCCTCCGGGACCTGAACAGGTCGTGTCCGTGCGAACCGATATCGTGATGCTAGCTGAAATCCTGGCGATGTCAGGCTGCCGACAATGCCCGGCAAAAACCGTCAAAAAACCGTCAAACAGAACAACGCCTCATTACAACTTGCTCGCGCTGCATGTTACTGGCGTTGGCACACAAAAGTACGACAGACTGTCCAGCCTTTCCAAACTTTCGGAATGAAACTGAGTCCACGCTTCAAACAGCTGAAACCCTATGTATTTTAGGACGACGACCCCGTAATTGCAATCGCCCGACGTCTTTGAAGAGGCGCGACCTTAGCGGGTGTGTCGATCATCAACACCGCAATGCTGGGCGTTGGTATCAATTATTGACATGAGTCACGGGCGCAGGCTCAACCTGTCAAACCCCCGCCGCAGAATTAGCCAGCCCTATCGGGGCCATCATCGGCGACCATCACGGCATGAAGTCGTCTTCGGGAAAAAAAGATCGGCCTTCCCTGGCCGACAAGGGCGTCCTGCCGCAATACCACTTGGAGGAGGTAGAACCGACAGCGACAAAGCGCTGCCTTGAGATGAAGTATAACGTCGAACATCTCACCTTCCGATGACGATCCTGCATGTCAGTCTTGTCCCATGGTCAGCAGTGACGGAGTAACTTTCGAACAACTGGCTGCGCATTTGAGCGCCCTGCAAGAGTGCGCTGCCAGGCAACACGAACGCGCGTTACAGGTCTTTGTAGTCGCCGGCGCCGTGCCATTGGACGCAACGAAACAGGAAGTCGATTCCCCTGGTGTGGCAATCGACCGGGCTGATCGGATAACGAGACGGCTCGGGCTGGAGCAGACGCGTTGCCTGCACGATGCACGACGCCTGGTTGATCCGGCCTTGCTCGCCGCCGACATTGGCACCCTCAGGACGGGCGGCTTGATGGTGTTGTTGATCTCGGCGGCCGACACCACGCGTTACACCCGCCGCTTGCGTCGGCTGTTGACTTGCTTCGTCAAGGCCCGCCCTGCCATGACGCGATGCGAACCGTTGCACCTCGACGCTCTCGATGCCCTCGCCCGACTGTGCAATGACGACGCGCCACCTGTCTCCCGGGCGACAGCCCCGGACACTTCGGCACGAACTACAGACTCTTCGCGAATTCTACCTGACGACCCTGACACGATCGACAACGACCGAACCGCGGCCATTAGCGAACAGGATGCAATGCTCGAGAGCCTGCAGCGCTACGTGCTTGGCGGTGCCCGCCGGGTAGCCGTCGTCGAGGGCGCACGCGGTCGCGGCAAGTCTGCCCTGCTCGGACGCCTCGCGGCGCGGCTCGACACCCGTCCGGATACCCGGGGCATGACGCTCGCGCTCATGGCGGCAAGGCAATCCGCCGCGGGTTCGTTGCAGCGCCACTATGCGCTGGACAGCGGCTACCGCCCGTCTGACCTGACCTTTCTTGCGCCAGATGAAGCGCTCCGCTCGAGCGCCGATCTCTTGTTCATCGACGAAGCAGCCAGCCTGTCGTTACCGACCGTCCGACGGCTTCTCGCACGCTTCCCGCGCATCGTCATGGCAACGACCACCGACGGTCACGAAAACGCTGGCCGTGCCTTCGCCTTGCGACTGCCGGCGATGCTCGATGAGGCTTCTCCGGACTGGCAACGATTCTCGCCACAAGAACCCTTCCGGTGGAGGAACGACGATTCGCTCGAGAAGTTCTTTGCGACCGTCCTTGCGATACACACGACAGGCCCTGCAGATGCCCGGATCGGCATTGATGCCGGCATGCAAGTGGCGTCGAAAGCCCTCCACCCGTCAGGGCAGATCGACGCCATCTCGGCATCGATTGCACACCCGGTTGATGTGCAAGCTGTCGATCGAAACCGCCTGGCAGATGATGACGCTCTGCTGGAAACCGTTTACGGACTGCTGTCGACGACGCACTACCAGAGCACCCTGATCGATCTTGCGCACTTGCTCGACGCACCTGGACTGCGACTCTGGAGCGCCAGCCTCGAGGCCATCGTCGTCGGCATCGTGGCCGTGGTCATCGAACCCGGGATACCGACAGAGATGCAGGGTGCAGTCCTGGCACGACGGCGGCGCCCGCCGCACCGGCTGTTGCCCACGCTACTGGCACAGAGCGCCGATTCCGGCGCAGCGCTCGCCGCCACCTACGCCCGGGTCCTGCGCATCGCGGTGCACCCCGAGCTGCGCCGACAGGGGATCGCCAGCCGACTTCTCGACGAGACCTGCCGAACGCTTGCCAATGAGGTGGAGGCCATTGGTGCAAGTTTTGGCGAAAACGCTGGTTCGAGCGCGTTCTGGAACAGCAATGACTTCGAGCCTTTCCATCGGGGATATCGGCAGAATCCACGCAGCGGCCAGCACTCCCTTGCCGTGCTCAAGGCGAACACCGCCCGAACGCGAACGGTACTTGCCAAGGCGGCCAGCATTCATCGCGAAAACCGGGAACTGCAACGATCGCCTGTCGGCCGGCAGCTTGTCCGTCCGCTTGCCCGCGCCGATCGAGCCGACACGCCGGCCAGCCTGTCGGTCACCGATGCGCAGATACTGGCGCGTTTCGTTCAGGCTGAGCGACCACTGTCCGACACGCTCGCCGCGCTGGATCGCTTGATTGCGCTCGACCGGCACGCACCTCCGGGTGCTCGCCAGGCACTGGCTACAGGAGACGCTCCTGCCTTACTGTCAGCGCTCGGGCTGGAAGTTCCCGTGTCCCGAAGGCTCGTCCTCGCCGTATTGCGCGAATGGGCCGGCGATCGCCTCGACACCGCGCGTATCAGAGCAGAAAACTTGCGCGGTTCAGTCTGACGGGGTAACAGACTTGCGCGACACACAGGTTTCGCTGCCGTCGTGCCGGGCATACTGCGTCGACACGGCACCGAGCCGCACGCCCCATTTCAATACCTGAGTGATGTTGTGAACACTCCCGTCCGGCTGCAGCAGCATGAAGTCGTTGAAGTCGAAGGTACCTTCATCGCCGCCGGGCATGCCGATTGCCATGGTGTAGCGCATCTGCAACCCGTTGCCACTGATCTGGCCCAGCGCATCACCCATCAGCGAGTCGGAACTTGCCTTGAATTCACCCTCTGGCCCGACAGTCACTAGCCAGACGCGTTTCTCGACAACCTCGTCGGTATAGAAGAGTGTCTCGTCGAGAGACAAGACATCGCCGTCCATCGTGCCAATGAAATCACCGCAGAAGTGGCGGCGCGGTTTGCCGAAGCGATCGGCAAACCAGCCGGAAGCACGCGTATGACCCTCGAAGTAGCCCTGAAAATCGAATGCCGGTGTGTCGCTGGCAACGTCGTCGAGCTGCAGGCCGGTACAGCCGGTCAGTGCGAGAATTGCCGCCAGTGCGAGGCCCTTTTTATCCATGGGTATCACCGTCGAACGAGCTTGAGCATGCCGACATCGGTGCTGCCGAATCGGAATCCGGCTTCACAATACGACAAGTAGTAGCGCCACATGCGAATGAAACGTTCATCAAATCCCTGACCTACCACCGTGCGGATCGCCTGTTCGAATCGCTCCTGCCAGCATGCGAGTGTCTGCGCATAGCTTTCGCCGAACCAGTCGCTCCGGACAAGATCGAAGCCGGCCTCTGAAGCAAGCTCGCTCAGGTGCGTCTTGCTCGGCAACATGCCTCCGGGAAAGATGTATCGCTGGATGAAATCGGGACTTGCGCGATAGGTATCGAAGCGTTCCTCGAGAATCGTGATGACCTGCAGCACGGCGCTGCCACCTTGCGAAAGCAGACCCGCAAGCTTTTCGAAGTAGGTCTGCCAGTAACGCTCACCGACCGCTTCGAACATCTCGATCGAGACGACATGGTCGAACCGACCTTGCATCAAGCGGTAATCTCGATGCAGGAACTCGGTGCTGCCGCCACCGAGCTCCGATGACGGCACGAAATGATGCGTGTGCGCCCAGGCCAGTTGCTCCTTCGACAGCGATATACCCTGTACAGCCGACCCGCGCTCACGTGCGAGGTGCTGTGCCATCGCCCCCCAGCCACAGCCGATCTCGAGCACTCGGGCGCCGGGCTCGGGTGATAGCAGCTCGGCTACGCGCTTCAGCTTCTCGTCTTGCGCCGCCTCCAGCGGTTGCGATTCATCGACGAAGACAGCGGACGAATAGTTCATCGCCGGGTCGAGCCACAGCTTGTAGAACTCGTTGCCGAGATCGTAGTGGAAGGCGATGTTGCGACGGCTACCGCGTTGGGAATTGCGATTCAGGCCATGGCGCACGGTATTGATCGATCTGGCCAACCAGCTGCCGGTGGTCGCATCGGCGATCTCTCGCTCGTTGCGCATGATCAGCAGGAAAAGGTCGGTAAGGTTGTCCGCACTCCAGTCCCCGCGCAGGTAACTCTCCGCAAAGCCGACTTCTCCGCCCATCATCATCTGGCGCACGGGTCGGAAGTTCTTCAACACGATGTGGGCGTTGTGCCCGGGGCTGGTCGAGTGCCGGCCGTGCTGAGTCGCCGAGCCGTCGGGCCAGGTGAGGGTCAGCTGTCCATCGCGAATACCGGCAAGCACCCGGTCAAACCGCTTGCCGAGAGCGCTGCCCAGCAATTGTTGAAGGCGGAAGGTGAACGGCGTGGCTGGCGCCCTGGAACGATCATCAGTATCCGACATGGTCTCTCAGGTAGTGTCCTTCGGCTGGTGCGTGAAACGAGGCACGCGCTTCAGCCAGAGTTTCAGGGCTTCCCAATGAATGCCGGCAAGCACCTTGAATGTCATCAGGGGTATACACACGAACTGCAGCAGCAAGGCGCTGCTGGTCAAGGGTCTCCGCTCGGCGACATAACTCGCGCTCAATACATGTTGCTCGCCGTCAAAGACGCGAATGGCGACGACTTGTCGATCGCCCGGCGTGTTGAGACGAAATTCGTAGCGCATCTTCATCGGATTGAAAGGCGACACGAACAGCGCCTTGTCTGCTTGCTGGTGGATCCAGCCTGCTACGGCCTTCGCAGGCATGGCGTAGGCGTGGCGCTCACCAAAGGTGTTATGCACCTCATGTACGACCGCGAAGACCTCGTCAGATGCGTCCATGCAGTAGTAGACACTCAACGGATTGAAGGTGAAACCGAGCACCCGAGGGTAGCAAGCAACAAGCACGCGCACGGGAAGGCCCTCGATGCCGGCAAGAGCAAGTTGCTGGCGCACCCACTGATCGAGGGAACTGCCACCGACGTCGCCGAAGTCGCGGTCGTAAAAGGAAATGAGGTTGAAGCGATTTCTCGAGAACACCGGGCTGGCTGCAACCAGATCGTCGATCTCGTCGAGATCGAGCAACAACGAGAAGACGCGATAGCGAAGCGCGTGTGCACGCGGCCGTGTCCGCCGATGAAACACTTGTCCGACGTAGAGACAGGAAACGACGCTCATGTAGCGACCGACCGCTCAGCTGACGCGGGCTTCTGCACGACAATCCGGCTTGACGGATCGGCTAGTTCCCAGGGCCTCGAATTGCCGCCGAGCTGCTCCGCTACGGCAAGACCGGCCTGCACCGCATCCTCGTGAAAACCCGCGCCGAAATAGCTACCGCAGAACCACGTCCGCCGTCGTCCCTGCAACGACCAAAGCGCTTGCTGGGCAGTGTAGGTTGCCGCATTGAAGACCGGATGTTCGTAGTGGGCAACTCGCACCACATGCTTGTCGTCAGGTAGCGGTTCCGGATTGAGCGAGACGATGTAGTCGGTGTCAGTCGCGAGTGGCTGCAAGCGATTCATCCAGTAGCTGACGGTCGCCTTGCCTCGGCTCCCGGGGGCGACGCTTGCGCCGGCCGCACGCGACGATGCGTCATGCGAAGCCGACGACGCCTCGACATAGTTCCAGCTGCACCAGGCACGCCGCCGCCTCGGCAGGTAGCCTGTGTCGGTATGCAAGACGGCGACGTTCGGCTCGTAGTGGAATGGCGCCAAGAGCTCCTGCTCGAGCGCGTCGGCATCGCCCAGCATGCCGAGGGCTTGATCGGCGTGTGTGGCAAGCACGACGTGGTCAGCCTCGACCATGCGCCCATCGTGCGCTTCGATGCGAATCGACTTGGCACCTCGGGTTACTGTCATGGCGTCGAAGCCGGTCACGCAGGTTGCCGGACCGATCGCCTGCTCGACCGCGTCGACATACGCTCGGGAACCGCCTTCGACGGTACGCCACTGTGGCCGTCCCGAGATCTGCAGCAAGCCGTGATTGTCGCAGAAGCGAATGAAGGCGGCAGCCGGAAAGTCGAGCATGCTCGACGACGGACTCGACCAGACGGCTGATGCAAAAGGCATCAGATGATCGTCTATGAAGGCGCGCGAATAGTTCTCGCGTTGCAGGAACGCGCCGAGGGTCATGCCTGAATCGGCGGGTATACGATCACGTGCCTCGCGGTAGAACCGGGTGAGCCCCCTGAGCATTGACCAGTACCTTGGGCGCAGCAGCAACGAAGGCTGGGCGAGGAGTCCGAGTGGTGGTCCACCGGCATACTCGAAATGACCGGCATCTCGCGACACCGCGAACGACATGTCGCTTGGCGCGGTAGCCACCCCAAGGGCGTCAAACCAGCGAACCAGGTTCGGGTAACACGGCTCGTTGTAGACGATGAAACCCGTGTCGATCGGCACACCCTTGTCACAGGCGGTGTGTGCATGCCCGCCCAGGCGGCCGTCTCTTTCGAGCAGCGTCACACGGTGCTCACCGGCAAGCAGCCACGCGGCTGAAAGCCCGGCGGCGCCACTGCCGACAACCGCGACATGCAGCGGCGCTTCCTTCATCGACGCATGCCCGCGCGAGCAGGACGCAGACGCACAGGTCCTGTCGGCAGTAATTCCAGCATTCGCAAAGTCTACTCGATCCTGATTGTGCAGGTACCATGACGCTTGAAGACGAGACCCCGCCATCACACGCAGCATGCGGTGATCCGGATGCGATTTCGTCACGTAGGCGCACTCACAAGACCCATCGATGAACACCACCGTGCCAGGCCCGCCAGAGACGCGTCCGGAGTCAGACTCTGACCCGGCGCTTGTTCTCCGCAAACGCATGAGTCGCAACCTGGCAGCCATCGGGGAACATCGAGACGAAGCGGCATTCGCAGACCTTTATGGCTACTACGCCGGGCGCGTCAAGTCGTTTCTGATGGGCAAGGGAATGAACGAGGATGCGGCCGAGGAATTGATGCAGGAGATCATGCTGACCGTGTGGCGGCGAGCGGAAAGCTACGATCCTGCCAAGGCGGCGGTGAGCACATGGTTGTTCACCATCGCGCGCAATCGCCGAATCGACTATTTGCGCGGCAATTCACGAATCGAAGTGGAACTCGATGATGAAATGCTCGATCTGGAAACGACCGAAGACGACCCGCAGGAGCGATTCGTCAGCAATGCCCAATCTGCAAGTCTGCTCGAAGCCGCCATGGCACGCCTGCCGCAGGAGCAGAGGCAGGTCATGCATCTTTCCTACTATCGAGGTCAATCTCACGGGGCCATCGCTCGCTGGCTCGATCTGCCTATCGGCACGGTCAAGTCCCGCATCCGGCTGGCCATGCAATCCGTACGAAGCTACATGAGCGAAGCCGGCGCGCTTCCCGGTTCCGAGAGTGACGAACGTGAAGTCTGACGCATGAACCTCAGTCACCACCTCACGGAAGAAACCCTGCAGGACTATGCCTGCGGATCGCTTGATCCCGCAATGGAGACATTGATTGCCTGCCACCTGACGGTGTGTGGGAAATGTCGGGAACGCGAAGCAGTGGCCGACGCCGTCGGCGGCGTGCTGCTTGACGAGCAGGAAGAGGCCGCCGTGTCGGGGTTGGCTACCGAGGTGCTGGAACGGGCGCGACTGGGTGGCATATCCGCGTCGGCGGGCACCAGGGTGGCTGATCGGGAGCGAACGCTCAATTGCAGCGATGCTCCTCGACCACTGGCACGCCTGCTACCGCGTAGTCTCGACGACCTGGCGTGGCGGCGTGTCGCACCGGGTATCCGGCAGTTCAACCTGAGCACGCGGCATCGACATGACGGCGCCTTCAAGCTGCTGCACCTCTCTCCAGGCGTAACGCTGATGAGCCATGGTCACGCTGATCGAGAGCTCACCTACGTCGTGCGAGGCTCTTACACCGATGCTTACGGTCGGTTCAATTCGGGCGATATCGCCGACCTGGACGAATGCAGTGCGCATCGCCCTGTGGTGGATACCGATGAACCCTGCATCGCGCTGATTGCCACCAACTCACCGGCGCGCTTCCGGGGCATCTTCGGCCGCATCATGCAACCGTTCGTTGGAATCTGATCGGTAACTCCCGTCGAGTACGGCGCGCCACCACGATTCGTTCATCAGGTACCAGTCGAGCGTCGCTTCGATACCCTGCTCAAAGGTTCGGGCCGGTGTAAAGCCGAGTTCATCTTTAACCCTCGTGGCATCGATTGCATAGCGGAAGTCATGCCCTGCCCTGTCGGTCACGAATTCAATCAGGGTTCGACACGGTTCGCGTCTCGCTGCCGGGCATTCGGGGTAGCGGACCGCGAGTGATGGGTCATCCGCGAAGCGCGCATCGACCAGCGAGCAGATCAGTTCGACGATATCGATGTTGCTCCACTCATTGAACCCGCCGATGTTGTAGGTTGCTCCATCACGGCCACGATCGAGCACCTGTTCGATCCCGCGGGCGTGATCCTCGACGTGCAACCAGTCACGCACATTCCGACCATCACCGTAGACGGGCAGCAGGTTGCCCCGCAATGCCTCGGTGATGATGAGCGGGATGAGTTTTTCCGGAAAGTGGAAAGGCCCGTAGTTGTTTGAGCAATTGCTGGTGGTGACCTTCAGGCCGTAGGTGTGATGATAGGCTCGCACGAAATGGTCGGACGCCGCCTTGCTGGCTGCATAGGGCGAGTTCGGTGCATAGGGCGTACGTTCTGTAAACGGTGCGTCGCTCGGTCCCAACGTGCCGAAGACTTCGTCGGTCGAGACATGGTGAAACCGGTGCTGCTCCCGGTTCAGCGCCTCTGTCTGCCAGACGCGCTGCGCCGCTTTCAACAGACTGTGGGTACCGAGCACGTTAGCCTCGACAAAGGCATCCGGGCCTTCGATCGAACGATCCACATGACTTTCAGCAGCGAAGTGAACGAGAGTATCGAGTGACTCCTCGCGGAGCAGCTCGGCCACCCGATCGGTATGGTTGATGTCGTCGACGACCAGGCGGAGATTTGCCCCGGGCAAGTCCGCGAGGTTGGCTCGATTACCGGCATAGGTCAGCGCATCCAGTACGACAAGCCTGTCATCGGGATGCTGCGCAATCCAGTAGCGCACGAAGTTGGACCCGATGAACCCTGCGCCACCGGTAACGAGCAAGCGCCTCAAACGAGTTCTCCCAGCATGCAACGCAGGTTGTTGCGCCAGGGTGCGGCCTCCATGCCAAGGCGCTCACGACTGCTCGCGGTATCGAGCACGCTGTAGGCAGGCCGTGCTGCCGGCGTCGGATAGTCTGCTGAACTTATCGGTTGCACGCGAGGATCAGCCGTCACGAGACCCAGGACTCTCCCTTCCTCGAGGGTGGCGACGGCAAGGTCGTACCAGCTTGCCTCGCCGGCATCGCTCCAGTGCAGCACACCATTCAACCTGCGTTCTGCGGCACGCCAGACAGCCCGGGCGAGCGAACGCGCCCAGGTGGGTGAACCGATCTGGTCAGCGACGACACCTATCTCGTCACGTTCATTCATCAGGCGAAGCATGGTCTTGACGAAGTTGCCGCCGTGCACCGAATAGAGCCACGAGGTCCTGATCGTACAGCCCTGCCCGGGTAGACGCATCGCGAGCAGACTTTCGCCAGCTAGCTTGCTTTCACCATAGACGCCCAGCGGTGCCGTCGTCGAGGTGGTACCGAATGGCAGTCGATCAATGCTGCCAGCGCCACCAAAGACGAAATCGGTGGAAACGTGTACCAGATGCGCGCCACAGGCAAGGGCCGCATCTGCGAGATTCGACACGCCGGCGGCATTGACGGCATAGGCACGCGCAGGCTCGCTCTCCGCCTTGTCGACGGCGGTGTAGGCAGCAGCATTGAGAATAACGTCAGGGGCATGTTCCGCGACGACCCGGGTCACGGCATCCGCATCGCTCACATCGAGCCGCGCTTCATCGGCAGGGCAACCGACGAGCGTGCAGTCGAGCGGCAGGCATTGCAGCAGTTCGTGACGTAGCTGGCCGTTGGCGCCGCCCGTGATCAGCGCACGCATCGGCACACGCAGTCAGGCGGCACGGCGCAGCGGGGAGAGCTCGTCGACGTCGAAACCGGGCGCGTAGACGTCTGCATCGGCCAGACTCGGCGCTGCCTTGTCCTTGTCTGACAACAGCGGCTCGCCCATGGGCAACTTCGGCCATTCGATCGCAAGACCGGGGTCGCTCCAGAGAAGACTTCGCTCGTGCTCGGGCGCGTAGTACTCGGTGCACTTGTACTGAAAGTCCGCCGACTCGGTCAGCACCAGGAACCCGTGTGCGAAGCCGGGCGGCACCCAGAGCTGGCGGCGATTCTCGGCAGAAAGTATGGCGCCCGTCCAGCATCCGAAGGCCCGCGAACCGGCGCGCAGATCGACAGCGACATCGAAGACCGCACCCTGGGTGACACGAACCAGCTTGCCCTGCGGGCGATACAGCTGATAGTGCAAGCCGCGCAGCACCCCGCAAGCCGAACGACTATGATTGTCCTGCACGAAATGACCGGGCAGTCCCAGCCGTTCGAACGCTTCCCGATTCCAGGACTCGAGAAAGAACCCTCGTTCGTCGCCAAAGACCCTTGGCTCGAGGATCTTGACGCTCTCGAGCGCGGTATCGACGATGTGCATGGCAGTCAGATATCGAGTCCAGGTTGAACCTCGGGGAAACGCACATGCCATGCCAATGCAAGTTGACGATGCGACACCGCTCACCAACCCGCCCCACCCTGTCGACAGATCCGTGAATCCGTCAGAGTCAACTGACGACCCTGCACTACTTCATGTCCTGTTGCTCGACGGTCGCGGCGGTGCAACGAAGCTCGACGACCGGGCCATCGAGGCCTGGCAGCCGGGCGATGGCGTGCTGTGGATGCATGTCGACATCACGAGCGTCGAGGCGGTTGAAAGATTGAGCACGATTCCCGGCCTCGACTCCCGCCAGGCAGCACTGCTCGCCACGACAGATACCCGGCCGCACGCCGACATCATCAGCGATACCGTGCGCCTGGCCCTTCGTGGCGTCAACCTGCATCCGGATGCAAACCCTGAGGACATGGTTTCATTGCGCATCTGGGCGGCGGATGGTCGTGTCGCAAGTGCCCGTCGACGCTGGCTCATGTCGGTCGAGGATATTCACGAGGCGCTGATCGACGGTGAAGGACCTCGAACGACCGGCGAGCTGCTGGTCGCTCTCGCCGCGCGACTGATCACCCGCATGGGAGGCACGATCGACACGCTGGAAGCGCGGATTCTCGATGTCGAGGACGCGCTCGACGGCAATCCCAACGCCACGCTGCAGCGGGAAATCGCCGATATCCGGCGCACCACCATCGCTCTGCGCCGCTACCTCGCACCCCAACGCGACGCACTTTCACAACTCGGCAGCGCACGGCTCTTGTGGCTGTCTGGCGACGAGCGGCTCGCCCTTAAAGACGGTATTGAGATATTGCAACGACACATCGACGATCTCGACTCGGTCCGCGAACGCGCGACCGTCGCCAGGGAAGAGTTCGTCAATCATCAGTCCGGACAGACCAACCGCCGCATGTTCATGCTGTCGATCCTGTCGGCCGTGTTCCTGCCACTGAGTTTCCTGACCGGTCTGCTCGGCATCAACCTCGGCGGCATTCCCGGAGCCGACGATCCTCACGCCTTCGGCATCGCGACCGCGCTGCTGATCGCAGTGGGCCTTGCCATCGTGCTGTTCTTCCGCTTCGGTCGCTGGTTCTGACGCCGCTGTGAGCGGTTCGTCAGGCGCGCATGCGCTCACCTTTCGGATCGTAGGCGGCTTGCAGGCTGGCCCTCGCCGAATAGCGTTCCCCCGCTATCTCTATCGCCCAGGTTTGAGCGTCGAGCCAGTCCCTGGTGATGGTCTCGTCGCTCTTGACATAGCCAAGCCCGACTGAAGCGCCGAGCGCGTGACCGTAGTTCCCCGATGAGAGGTAGCCGACGATGGCATCGCCCTGGATTATCGGCTCGTGATGCCATAACAGCGGCTCGGCGTCGTCGAGCACGAACTGCACGAGTCGCTTGTTGAGATGCGTGCCAGTCTCTTTCTGCTTCGCGATGGCCTCGTGGCCGATGAACGAAATGGCCTTGTCCATCGCGCAAACGAAGCCGCATCCGGCCTCGAGCGGCGTGTCCTCGTCACCGATATCGTGTCCGAAATGCAGGAACTTCTTCTCGATGCGGCAGCTGTCGAGCGCATGCAGTCCCGAAAGCTTCAAGCCGTGCGCCTCGCCTGCCTCGAGCAATCTGTCGAACACCGGCATGGCCATGTCGACCGGCACATAGACTTCCCAACCGAGTTCGCCCACATAGGTGACTCGCGTCAGCCGCACCGGTGCATAGCCGATCTCCGCCTCCCGACTCCGTCCGAACGGGAAGTCTGCGGTCGCGAGGCTGGTGCGCACCAGCGGCTCCAGCAAGGTTCGGCTGTTTGGCCCCATCACACCGAAGACCGCCCATTGGCTGGTGACGTCGGTCACCGTGCACGCGCTGTCAGGATCTATGTGACGGGCCAGCCAGTCCAGGTCCTTGTGGGTAGTGGCGGCAGCGCTGACTACCAGAAAACGGCGTTCGTCGAGCCGCGTGACCGTCAGATCGGCCTCGATTCCACCGCGCTCGTTCAACCAGTGCGTGTAGATGACACGGCCGGGCTCTACATCCATCTCGGCCGTTGCAATGCGTTGCAGTGCCGCCAATGCATCGCGGCCCTGGACAAGATATTTCGAAAAGCTGGATTGGTCGGTCAAGGTCACACTCGTGCGTGTGGCCATGTGCTCTGCCGCCGAATACTCGAACCAGTTCTGGCGCCCGAAGCTGTATTCGTATCTCGGCTCGACACCCTCCGGTGCAAACCAGTTCGGCCGCTCCCAGCCGGCTACCTGCCCGAAGCAGGCCCGATGCTCGACCAGACGCTGGTGCACCGGTGAAAAACGCACGCCGCGGCCTGTCTCGAATTGACGGTAAGGGAAGTGGTTTTCGTAGAGCAGGCCGAGAGACTCCTCGACGCGTTCCTCGATGAATGCCTGCGTACCCATGAAGGGATAATTACGGCGCACATCGTTGCCCCACAGATCGAGCGGCGCGTGGCCGTGATGCATCCACTCGGCACAGGCCTTGCCAAGACCACCTGCGCTCTGGATACCGACGGAATTCAGACCAGCCGCCACAAAGTAGCCGCGCACCCCGGGCGCCTCTCCGAGATGGAACTCATCATCAGGCGTGAAGGATTCCGGACCGCAGAAGAAACTCCGCCAGCCAACGTCACCCAGCATCGGCACACGCTGCATCGCATCCTCGAGCACAGGCATCAGCTGCTCTTCCATGTGCCCGGGCAACTCGTCGAAACTGAAATCGGCGGGTATGCCTTGCTGCCCCCAGGCGCGCGCGCGTTTCTCGAAGGCGCCGACCAGAAGTCCGCCGGCGTCCTCCTTGATGTAGACACATTTGTCATGATCGCGAAGGACAGGCAGATCGGCGGTGACCGACTCATGCTTCTCCGTTACTGCGTAATAGTGCTCACAAGCATGCAAGGGCACGTTGATGCCGTTGCGCTTGCCCAGTTCACGCGCCCACATGCCGCCGGCATTGACGACAAATTCCGTCTCGATGCGACCCTGATCGGTGGCTACCGCACAGACCTTGCCGTTCTCGATCACCACATCGTCGACCGTCACGCCCTCGAGGCACAGCGCGCCGCGCAGTCGCGCGCCCTTGACATAAGCCATCGTCACTTCGATCGGATTGCCCTTGCCATCGTGCTCGACAAAGGTGCCGCCAAGCAGACCGCTTGTATCGACCAGCGGGAAAAGCTTGCCGATTTCCTCGGGAGAGACCTGGTCGACCCGCGTGACGCCGAAGGCATTGTTCATCGACGCAACCCGCTTCAATTCTTCCCAACGCGCAGCAGAATGCGCGATGCTCAAGCTGCCCACCTGACGGAATCCCGTCGACTGCCCGGTTTCCTCTTCGATGTCCTTGAGAAGCCGCATCGAGTATTCGACCAGCCGCGCGTGGCTCTCGTTCGCCCGCATGGTTCCGATAAGCCCGGCAGCATGCCAGGTGGTGCCACAGGCAAACTGCTTGCGTTCGAGCAACACGACGTCCTGCCAACCGAGACGCGCGAGGTGATAAGCCACGCTTGCACCACTGACGCCACCACCGATGACAACCGCACTCGCTCGCGGCGGAATCCGCGGCAGCGTGGCACCGCCGTCGCTGCCCGCCGTGCCTTTCGTTTCGGTCATGGCCATCGTCCCCAGCCGCCTCTCGTTAGCTGACATTGTTCGCTCGGCTCGAGACGAGCCGAAGACGCAGGACTATACCGAGTCGACTGGCCGTGCACTGGCCCATACATCGCGGAAAATGGCGGTGAAGACGGCTGGCTGGTGCTGCAGCCATACGTTCAGCGCGTTCGGCGACAACCACTTTCCGTCGGCGATTTCGCTGGCTTGCAAGGTCAATGGCTGATCACTGACGACGCTATAGATCTCGACAAATTCATGACCATTCGAAGCCATGGGCGGCAGCTGCCCCGTCCAGATCAGGTCGTCGAGCTCGACGTCGATGCCGAGTTCTTCCTGCAGCTCACGGCGGGCGGCGTCACGGGCGAACTCGCCGCTGTCCACATGGCCGGCCGCACTGGTGTCCCACAGATCAGGGTTCGTATCCTTGTCGCGAGCACGACGCTGGACGAAGACATGTCCTCGACTGTCGAGCAGGAGCATGTGCACCGAGCGATGCATCAACCCCTCGCGATGCACGACATCGCGAGGGGCGCGCCCGACCACCCTGTTCGTCGCATCGACGATATCCAGCCACTCGATCGTCATGTTCGGACGGTCAGCCACGGGCAGCCAGTTTCGAGTGCCGATTTCAGGCGGCAGTCAGCACTTGCCGCCGCAACGCCCGGACTCGCTTGGTCAGCTCGGTGTCATCGTCGAGCCGATCACGAAAATAGCGCTGGTTGCGACTCATCGTCGTGAGATCGCGATTGAAACGGTCAGCCAGCGCCGTCAGGTTCGCGATGCCGAGCTCGGTCGCGAGATACGTGATGATCTGGCGAATCTGGCTTTCACGCCGCGCCCGACTCTCGTTCTTGAGTGCCGCCTCCTTGACGCCCTCCTCCTTGCAGACCAGGCGGACAAGCTGTGGCAGCGTCATCGGCTTCTCGACGACCTTCGGTGGCTTCAATGCCTTCTTGGCGAACCGCGCGTTGCCGAGAAGTCGGCCGCCATCGCTGCCACGCATCAGATCGACGCGCTCCTGCTCGTCACGACCGGCATCGACAAACTTGCCGAAGGCTGTCACCGATGCTCGCGGGCTCTTGCCGAAGGTACTCAGCACGGTATCGGTCGATACCCAGTCGCGTGTCGTGTCGCCCAGGTAGGTCAGGTGGCTCGACCACTTGTAGTCCTTGGCCGCCTTGGCTACCCCGTTACGGACAGGGTTGTTGTGAATGTAGCGAACCAGATCATTCAGGTACTCATCCGGATCTATCAGAATGGCACGGTAGCGACCGTGGAACAGCGGACCCTCCGTCCCATGCTGCTTGTTGAAGTGCCGGGTATAGCGGAACGACAGGTTCTGCATGATCTTCGACAGAGGCGCATCGGCAACCTGAATGGCCATCTGCACGTGGTCCTTCATCCAGCAGAAGGCATGGACGCGGTGACCGAATCGCTCGCAGCCTTCCTCTACCAGCGATTCCCAGGCGCGACGATCAGAGACGTTCTTGAATATCGTTGTGCCGTCCAGGCCCCGCAGGACCACATGATAGACGGCTCCACTGAAGTGGATTCTCGGTTTTCTGGCCATTTAAATCCTTCTTGAGGTTCGAGAGTATCCGTACAGACAGGATCTCCATGGTGAGAGTGTAAGGCGACAGCCAGGCAATACAAGCCCGCAAGCGCACAACACTCAAGTCGGCACTTTTCAACGCCGTGTCTGACTCGCTCCGCCCGACTTGTATTTTGACTACGAGTCTCGATCTGAATCGGATCAGGGCTAGTGGCCTTCCACCTTGATATTGACGGGGTCAGATCCCCTCAGCGCCCTTCGGGCCTGTTTCCGGAAAGGAACAATAATTATCTCGCAGCGCCTTCCATCATCTGTACAGACCATCCGGATGGCAGCGACATTCATATGGATCTTTCGCAAGTTCGTCCGTCTGTGCCGTTCGATGCCACAATGCCGGCAACGTCATCCAGCACTGACGAGCAGGCGCGAAGGGAGAAACCAGTGGACGAGTGGTTCGAGAGACGCTCGGCGCAGTCAGCGGGCATCGGCGCGCGCGGCTTCAACGGCACCAGCGACGACAGCCAGTTCCAGCGCGATCGTGCACGCATCATTCATTGTGCCTCGTTCCGCAGCCTGCAATCCAAGACCCAGGTGCTCGGACTTGGCGAAAGCGACTTCTACCGCACGCGGTTGACGCACTCCCTGGAAGTGGCCCAGATCGGCTCGGGTATATGCGAATGGCTTCGTGAGCGCTCGTCACTCGATGATGAAGATCGGCAGCGAGTACCGTCTTTCAGCCTGATCGAAGCCATCTGCCTCGCCCACGATATCGGCCACTCACCCTTCGGTCATGGTGGCGAAGTTGCCATGAACACCATGATGCGCGAGCACGGCGGGTTCGAGGCAAATGGGCAGACGCTCAGGATACTGGCGCGCCTCGGAGAATACTCTGCCGACTGCGGACTTGATCTCACGCGGCGCACCATGCTCGGCACCATCAAGTATCCCGCCTTGTATTCACAGGTTCATCGCTACCCGAATCAGGCGAACATCGACACGCCTCGCAATAACGCACCAGATGCCGGTGCTCATGCGCACGGCAATGGTGCATCGAACACTGGCAAAGATGAGACTGTGCCTCTCAATATCGATCACTGGACACCACCGAAGTGTTTGTACGACGACGAAGCCGATGTCCTCGACTGGTTGCTGGCGCCGTTCGACACGGCAGACCGTGAACGCTTTGTGACGCTGGATGCGAGGGGCGAAGGGCATCTCACTACCCGCTACAAACCCTTCGATACGAGCATCATGGAACTCGCGGACGATATCGCCTACGGTGTGCACGATCTTGAAGACGCGCTTGCCCTGGGGCTGGTCGAGCGCGCGCAATGGCAAGCACGGGTGTCCGAGCCCATCAGGCAGATGGCCGACAATCCGGTACGCGACGTCATCGACAAGTACGATGAAGAACTGTTCGACGGATCGGCCAAGGCACGCAAGCATGCCGTGAGTCGACTCGTCGGCTATCTCATCCGGAGCATCGACGCCGGGCGACTATCGACCTTCTCGCATCCCCTGCTCGACCTGCAGGCAACAATGCAGGACGACGCCTACCGCATTCTCCTTTTGATCAAGGATTTCGTCATGCAGCACGTCATCCTGCGACCGGAGTTGCAGATGCTGCAATACAAGGGACAGCGCGTGATTGTCAGGCTGTTCGAAGTGCTTGTCGCCAATCCCGAACGCCTGCTACCGCATGACGTCCAGTCCGCCTGTGAAACGCAGGGCCGACGCGCCATTGCCGACTACCTATCGGCGATGACCGACGTGTCGGCCGGGAAGCTCTACCACAAGCTGCAAAGCCCGTCGGCCGGTTCGATCTTCGACCGGGCCTGATGAATTCGACCAGAACCTGATCACGTCGACCAAGCCCGGTCAGGCCTCGGCACAGACGAGTGGCCCGGGACAACAACGCCTGGAACGACCATTACAACAACACCTGCTCCACCCCGCCACGATTCACCTTGTCGACAAACGTCGTTGCCCAGTCGTCACCGAAAAGACCCTTCGCCAGTTCGACCACGATGTAGTCGGTATCGATGCCCGTCTCATCGCTATAGCGCGAAAGCCCCTGCACACAGGCCGGACAAGATGTCAGCAATCTGACATTCGCGCCGTCATCGGATCCGGTCGCCACGAGGTTTCGTTGCAGTTCCTCGGCTTTTCGGGCCCGTACCTGTGTTGCGATATCCGGTCGCGCTACGGCGAAGGTGCCAGCCTCACCGCAGCACCGGTCGGATAGTTCCACATCCTGACCCATCAGGGCTTCGGCGACGCGCTTCGGGGCATGCGTCTTCATCGGACTGTGGCAAGGGTCGTGGTAGAGGTACTGGACGCCTGCCACACCGTCGAGAGAGTAGCCCTTCTCCATCAGGTATTCGTGGATGTCGAGCAGCCGGCAGCCAGGGAATATCCGCTCGAATTCGTACTTCAGGAGCTGGTCCATGCAGGTACCGCAACTGACGATGACCGTGCGTATGTCCAGGTAATTCAGCGTATTGGCAACGCGATGGAAGAGCACACGATTTTCGGTCGTGATCTCGCGCCCCTTGGCGACATCGCCGCTCGACGTCTGCGGATAACCGCAGCACAGGTACCCCGGCGGGAGCACGGTGCGCGCGCCGGCGTCATGCAGCATGGCAAGGGTAGCGAGACCGACCTGGCTGAACAAGCGCTCCGAACCGCAGCCCGGGAAGTAGAAGACAGAGTCGGTATCGTCGTGCATGCGACTGGCGTCCCGAACGATGGGCACATACTCTCGATTCTCGATACCGAGCAATGCGCGGGTCGTCTTCGCCGGCAACATCTTCCGATTCGGGAGCTTGCGGTTGACGAAGTGCACGACCTGTTCGACAACAGGCGCCTTGCCGCTTGTCGGTGGCGGTCTGGCCAGGCGCGATCTGACCACGGGCAGATGCCTGGCGACATCGACGGCCGTTCGCTGCAGCGAGAAGCCCCACTCGATCATGCCCTTGCGAAGCGCCTTGATGGTGGCCGGATCCTTGACGTTCAGGAAGGTCATTGCCGCCGTCGTACCGAGACTGGCGCGACGTTGGCCACGATCCTTGAGGATCTTGCGCATGTTGATCGATACCTCGCCGAAGTCGATATCGACCGGACACGGCAACAGACACTTGTGGCAAACCGTGCAATGGTCTGCAATATCGTTCATCTCGTCGAAATGCGTGATCGACAAGCCACGCCGCGTCTGCTCTTCGTAGAGAAAGGCTTCGATGACAAGGCCAGTCCCGAGCACCTTGTTGCGGGGCGAGTAGAGCAGATTCGCACCCGGGCTGTGCGTTGCACACACCGGCTTGCACTTGCCGCAGCGCAAGCAGTCCTTGATGCTGTCGTTCAGGGCGCCCAGTTCGCTCTGCTCGAGTATCAGTGCTTCCTGCTGGACGAGGCGCAACGAGGGGGTGTAGGCATTCGCGAGGCCACTGCCCGCGGCGAGCTTGCCACGATTGAAATGGCCGTCAGGATCGGCTACAGCCTTGTAGGCGGCAAAGGCATCGATCGTCGCGGTATCGAGATACTGCATCTTCGTCAGACCGATGCCGTGCTCGCCGGATATCACGCCGCCGAGCCGACGTGCCAGGACCATGACCCGGTCCACGATGGTCGCCGCACTGTGCATCATGGCGTGGTCGTTCGAATTGACCGGAATGTTGGTATGCACGTTTCCGTCACCCGCGTGCATGTGCAGCGCCGCAAAGAGTCGTCGCGGCCGAATCCCTTTGTGGATGACGTCTATCTCGTCGCGAAGCGCCTCGTATCGATTGCCTGCCAGCTGCGCCTTCAGCGGACGCTCGACCTCGGCACGCCAGGACAGGCGCTCGTCCCGACCCAGCAGCCGCGCTATCGAGGGGTCGGATTCGTTCGGCCGGCTTCGCGCATCGAGCGCCGCGTCAAAGCGCTCGTTCGCGACCCCCAATCGTCGGCGAACATCCTCCCAGTGCACGCGAACCGAATCGATCAGGTCCACGCCCGCCGAAAGACGAATCTCCACAGCCTCTCTCGCCTCGGTATCCGTTTCAGCGTCGATACCGGCGGCACGGTTCGCCTGCGGCCCCGACATGAAGGCGTGCAACTCGCCGAGCATCTCGAGCTTGTTGTCGAGAGAATGCTCGATGTTGAGGCGTTCGATGCCTTCACTGTACTCGGCGAGCCGAGGTAACGGGATGACCACGTCCTCGTTGATCTTGAAGGCGTTGGTGTGTGCAGCGATCGCCGCCGTCCGCGAACGCGCGGCCCAGAATCGTTGCCGCGCCTCGGCACTGACAGCAACGAAGCCTTCGCCTTCGCATGCATTGACGATGGCGACGAGTGCCGATGCCGTGCGGCCGACAAGATCTTCGTCGTCCGCAGCCAGGTCTGCTATCAGCAGCATGCGCGGCAGCGTTCCCCTTGACGCCTTGGGCGAGTACTTGACGGCCTTGATGTAGCGATCGTCGAGATGCTCGAGCCCTGCCAACGCGACACCCGGCGTGGAATCGACTCGCGACTTGATTTCGGTGATCGCCATCACCGCCTGGCGTACATCGTGTCCGTAGAATTCCATGCAGACGGTGCGGACATGTGCTGGCATGCGATGCAGGATGAAGACCGCCGAGACGATCATGCCGTCACAGCCTTCCTTCTGTACCCCCGGCAGGCCACCCAGTGCCTTGTCGGTCACATCCTTGCCGAGGCCTTGCAGTCGGAGTGACGATCCCGGCGCTTCGAGAACGCGCGGTTCACCCAGCACCTTGCCGCTCTCGCCATCCGTCCGGGTGATGCGAAAGCGCACGTTCTCCTGCTCGTGAATCCTGCCGAGGTCGTGCGCCAGACGCTCCACCTCGAGCCAGTGGCCCTGGGCATCGACCATGCGCCACGACAACAGATTGTCGAGTGTGGTGCCCCACAGCACCGCCTTCTTGCCACCGGCATTCATCGCGATGTTGCCACCGATGGTCGAGGCGTCCTGCGAGGTCGGGTCGACGGCGAAGGACAGCCCGGCGGCTGCAGCCGCATCAGAGACGCGACGGGTGACCACGCCCGCGCCAACAGCAATGGTCGAGACGTGCCGCGCCGGCAGGCCAGCCTCCGCCGGCAACTCGCGCTGCTGTATGGCGTCTATCCGTGTCAGTTTCTCAAGATTCACGACAGCGGTGTCGGCGTGCAGCGGTATGGCGCCGCCCGTGTAGCCGGTGCCCCCACCCCGTGCGATGATCGTCAGGCGAAGGGCGATGAGGCGGCGGACTACGGCCGCCAGTTCGTCTTCGGTGTCTGGAGTGAGCACGACAGCCGGGAACTCGACCCGCCAGTCGGTGGCATCGGTGACGTGCGATACCCGTGACAGTCCGTCGAAGCGGACGTTGTCGGGATGGGTTGCGCCGGCCAACCCGCGCCGCACGCGCGCTCGCAATGCGAGCATGTCATCGAGGCGCTGTTCGAATGCAGCGACGGCTGCTCGCGCGAGGCCGATGAGATTGGCAACGCGGGCGTCACCATCAGTGCGCCGTTCGATCTGAGCGACGCGATGGCACAACGCACCGACAAGTGCAGCGCGGCGCTTGCGGTTGCCGAGCAGATCTTCCTGAATGAACGGATTCCGATCGACGACCCAGAGATCGCCGAGCACCTCGAAAAGCATCCGCGCAGACTGTCCGGTGCGGCGCTGGTCGCGCAGGTTGACGATCAGCTCCCAACCGGCCTCGCCCAGATACCGGCGAGTGATTTCGCGATCGGTAAACGAGGTGTAGTTGTAGGGAATTTCGCGCGTTGCCGCGTACGACTGGGTATTCATGTCGATGCGTACGAGCACAGGCGGACCGCAGACCGCCACACTTCTGGAAAAACTGCCGTGACAGACGCCCGATCAGCGAACGAGCGTGGGCGGCAGTGGCTCAGCGCTTCGAGTACTGCGTAGCCTTTCGTGCCTTGCGAAGACCGACCTTCTTGCGCTCGACTTCGCGCGCGTCCCGGGTCAGGAAACCAGCCTGACGCAGTGTCGGGCGCATGGTGTCATCATATTGCAGCAGGGCACGCGAGATCCCCAGCCGGATCGCGCCCGCCTGACCACTGCCGCCACCACCCTTGACGGTGACGTTGAAGTCGAAGCTGGACAGCATCTCGGTACGATCAAGCGGCTGACGCACGATCATGTGTGCCGTTTTCCGACCGAAATACTCTTCCAGCGGCTTGCTGTTCACCATGATGCGACCGCTGCCCGAACGCATGAAGACGCGCGCTGTGGACGACTTCCGACGGCCGGTGCCGTAGTACTGCTGCGTTGACTGCGAAAGTGCCATCTAGCGAATCTCCAGGGGCGTCGGCTGCTGCGCCGCGTGCGTGTGCTTGTCGTCGGCGAATACACGCAGCTTCCGATACATCGCTCGACCGAGCGAGTTCTTCGGCAACATGCCCTTGACCGCGAGTTCGATTATTCGCTCAGGGTGCGTCTGCTGCAACTTCTCGAAGTTGGTGGACTTGAGGTTGCCGATGTAACCCGTGTGATGGTGATACATCTTGCTCTTCGCCTTGTTGCCCGTGACGACAACCTTCGCGGCGTTGATGACCACGATGTAGTCGCCGGTATCGACATGCGGCGTATAGACAGGCTTGTGCTTGCCACGGAGGCGTCGCGCACACTCGGTGGCGACGTTGCCGAGAGTCTGCTCGGCCGCGTCAATGACGAACCATTGGCGCTTGACCTCGGCGGCCTTGGCGCTGACGGTGGTCTTGTTCAAAGGGAAAGCCTCGGGCGGTAACGATGACGGACGTAGCCCGCCATTGTATGACAGCGAATCGCAAGCTTCAAGTCTCAATCGGCCCCTCTCCTTCAATCGCCCTCGACAATCTCCCATGTGCAATCGATCTTCACAGTCGATTCGAGCATCCGGGTCACCGAGCAGTATTTCTCGGCCGAGAGCGAGACAGCCCGGGCAACGTGCTTCACGTTCAGTGCATGCCCACCGACCACGAAGTGCACACCGATCCGGGTAAACACCTGCGGCACCTCCGCCGCCCGCTCGGCATCGAGGCGAACCTCCAGTGCGGTCACGTTCTGGCGAGACTTTTGCAGCATGAGCACAACATCGAACGCGGTGCATCCGCCCAGGCCAATCAGGACCATTTCCATCGGCCTCACACCCAGGTCACGCCCACCGTGTTCTGGCGAGCCATCCAGGACCACCGAGTGGCCGCTGCCGGACTCGCCGACGAAACTCATATGATCCAGCCACTTCACACGAGCCTGCACGATTTGCCTCCCTCGTTCTACCGCTGTGAAATCGTCACTGTTTCACACCAGTATCCGGGATTTCCGCCGATCAATGTTTGACGCAACACAGAACAGCTCGACCCCCCGAGCACTCGCGCAAACATCGAGCACGGAGAGAACTCACATGCTGGCCCCCCGTATCGCACCTCCCCCTGTCGAGTGGCTGGACCTGTTCCTCCGGAGCAGCCATCGACGACAGTACCCGGCAAAAACGACGATCATCCACCACGGTGACGTGCCCGAGACGCTCTACTACATCGTCGATGGCTCGGTCAGCGTCGTCATCGAGGACGACGACGGGCGCGAGATCGTTCTCGCCTACCTGACCGCAGGGGATTTCTTCGGCGAAATGGGCCTGTTCGATGAAGCGAGCGGTCGCAGCGCCTGGGTCGTGGCACGCGTCAAGTGCGAGTTGGCAGAAATGAACTACGAACAGTTCCGACGTCTCGCCAGCGATCAGCCAGACCTGCTCTATGCGATCACCACCCAGATGGCGAGCCGCCTGCGCAAGACCAGTATCAAGGTCCGTGATCTGGCCTTTCTCGATGTGACCGGCCGCGTCGCCTCGACGCTGCTCGACCTCGCGCACATGCCGGATGCGATCACTCACCCGGATGGCATGCAGATTCGAATTACCCGCCAGGAAATCGCCCGTATCGTCGGCTGCTCGCGCGAGATGGTCGGCCGCGTCCTCAAGGAACTCGAGGATCGCGGGCTGATCCATGCACGTGGCAAGACCATGGTCATCTTCGGTACGCGATGACCTCGCGGACAGGCACTGAACCCGGTTCCCGCTACGGCCAGGGCGGGCGCCGTGTCAAACGCGGGTGGCGCGTCAGCCGTGTGCATCGTCCGATCGGCTCGCCCTCGTTCGGCTCAAGCTGACCTTGTCTTGCCTGGCCTGACCTCGTTCGGCGAGCAGGGACCGGACTCAACGCGCAAACAAGTCGTGCAGCGCACTGCCGGGATCATCGGCACGCATGAACGCCTCCCCCACCAGATAGGCATCGACACGGGCCTCACGCATGCGGCGCACATCGCCAGCTGCGAGGATGCCGCTCTCTGTCACTACGGTAATGCCTGCGGGCAAGCTTTCGAGCAGACCGAGCGTCGTCTCGAGGTCGACGTCGAAGGTTCGCAGGTTGCGGTTGTTGATGCCGAGCAGGGTCGGCGCGAGGCGCAGCGCCCGATCGACTTCTTCGGCATCGTGCACCTCGATCAATACATCCATGCCAAGCGAGAGCGCTCGAGCATGCAGCAACGCCAGCCGTTCATCGTCGAGCGCCGCGACGATCAGGAGCACACAGTCGGCACCCATCGCCCGTGCCTCGACAATCTGGTACTCATCGACCAGAAAATCCTTCCTGATGACAGGCAGCGTACACGCCGCACGGGCGGCGATCAGCGCATCGGTACTGCCGCCGAAGAAATCCGCGTCAGTCAGCACAGACAGGCAAGTCGCACCGCCACGCGCATAGCTCGCGGCGATCGCGGCCGGATCGAAGTGTTCACGAAGCACCCCGCGACTCGGCGACGCACGCTTTATCTCGGCAATGACCGCACTCTCGCCGGCGGCGAGACGGTTGACGACTGCGCTCACGAAACCTCTCGGTTCGTCCGCCGCCGACGCACGCTCGATGAGCGTCGCAAGGGCCGTGCTGCGGCGGCGGGTCTCGATCTCCTCGTGCTTGCGTGCGAGGATCTTCTTCAGGATATCGGGCACACCTGTGGGCACCCCGGGCATCACTCGCCCTCCGCGCCGGCGAGGCCGCGAGTGAAGCTCACGAGCGCTTCGAGCTTGCTCTCGGCAGCTCCGCTGGCGATGGCGGTCATGGCTCGCTCGACACCTTTACCGAGCGTGGACACTTGACCGCTGACATAGATCGCCGCACCCGCATTCAGCAAGACGATGTCACGGGCAGGCCCGGGATGATCTGCCAGAACGCTTTTCACCATCGCCAGACTCTCTGCCGGGTTGCCGACCTGAATCGTGGCAAGCGGCGCTTCATCGAAGCCGAAGTCGCCGGGCGCGATCCGGTACTCGGTGACCTTGCCCGCAGACAGTTCTGCCACCTGCGTCGGGCCGCTGATACTGATCTCGTCCATGCCGTCAGCGCCATGCACGACGAGCACGTGACGACTGCCGAGTCGTGACAGGACCTCGGCCAAGGGTCGAACCCAGGCCTGGTCGAATACACCGAGGACCTGTGCCGTCGCGCCGGCCGGATTGGTCAGCGGGCCGAGCAGATTGAACAAGGTGCGCGTGCCCATCTCGCGCCGCGGACCGATAGCATGCTTCATGGCCGCATGATGACGCTGCGCGAACATGAAGCCGATGCCGAGGTGGTCAATGCAAGCACCAACCTGCAGCGGGGTCAGATCGATATTGACACCGGCCGCCTCGAGCAGATCGGCCGCGCCCGACTTGCTCGAGGCGGCCCGGTTGCCGTGCTTGGCCACACGGACGTCTGCCGCGGCGGCAACGATGGCACTGCAGGTCGAGATATTGAAGGTGTGGCTGGCGTCGCCGCCGGTACCGACGATATCGATAGCCGGTCGATCGCCGAGCGCAACCGGTGCTGCCAGGCTGCGCATGACTGTCGCAGCGGCGGCGACTTCCTCGACCGACTCGCCCTTCATGCGCAGCGCTGCCAGGAAGGCGCCTATCTGTGCCGGGGTGGCGTAACCGGTCATGATCTCGCGCATGGCCGCTTCCATCTCGGCAGTCGACAGATCCTGGCGCTCGAGCACCCGTCCCAGGGCGAACTGGATTCCGTTCATGCGCTTGTCTCCAACGTTGCCAGAAAGTTCTTGAGCAGAGCATGGCCGTGCTCGCTCTCGATGGACTCCGGATGAAACTGCACGCCCTCGACCGAGAGTTCACGATGACGCGCCCCCATGATCTCGACGCGCTCACCCGCCTCGTCCTCTGTCCAGGCGGTGACCTCGAGTACGTCGGGGACCGAGTCGGGCGCGATCACCAGCGAATGGTAGCGCGTTGCCATGAACGGGCTCGGCAAGCCACTGAACGCACCTTGTCCTGCGTGGTGTACCGGCGAAATCTTGCCGTGCATGATGTCACGCGCATGCGCGATCCGACCGCCGAACTGCTGTCCGATGCTCTGCAACCCCAGACAGACACCGAATACAGGTATGTCCCCGGAAAAGTGCAAAACGGCAGACAGCGAGATGCCGGCCGTATCGGGCGTACCCGGCCCTGGGGAAATGAGAACCCCTGCCGGCCGCAACGCGGCCAGCGCCTCGATGTCGATGCGGTCGTTGCGAAACACCTCCACTTCGGCACCCAGCTCGCGCAGGTACTGCACAAGGTTCCAGGTGAACGAGTCGTAGTTGTCGATGACGGCGATCATCGTTCCACCCCCGAGGCCTGCGAACGTCCCTCACCGCCCGGATCGCGCGAGGTTTCGATATCGCCTTCCGCCATGGCGACCGCCCGGAAGATCGCGCGCGCCTTGCTCATCGTCTCTCGCCATTCGGTATCGGGCTCCGAGTCGTAGACGATCCCTGCCCCGGCCTGCACGTTGAGTTGACCGTCCTTGAGCACAGCGGTCCGGATCGCGATTGCCGTGTCCATATCACCGTTCCAGGAAAGGTAGCCTACCGCGCCTCCGTAGATGCCGCGCTTGACAGGCTCGAGCTCGTCGAGAATCTCCATCGCACGGACCTTCGGCGCTCCCGACAGCGTGCCGGCCGGAAACGTCGCGCGCAGCACGTCGAGCGGCAACATTCCCTGTTTCAGCCGGCCGATCACGTTCGACACGATATGCATGACATGCGAATAGCGTTCGATCGCGAAGCGCTCGGTCACCGCGACCGTGCCTGTTTCAGCAATACGGCCGACATCGTTGCGCCCCAGATCGATGAGCATCAGATGCTCGGCAAGTTCTTTGGGGTCGGCCAGCAAGCTCTTTTCATGCGCTTGATCCTCGCAGGCATCGCGGCCGCGCGGTCGGGTTCCCGCCAACGGTCGTACCGAGACCTCATCACCCTCCAGACGCACGAGGATTTCCGGCGAAGCTCCGATTACATGATGATCGCCGAGATCGAGGTGGAAAAGGTAAGGCGATGGGTTGAGAATCCTGAGCGCCCGATACAGATCGATTGGCGGCGCATCGTAGGGAATCGTGAGTCGCTGCGACAGCACCACCTGCATGCATTCGCCGTCGGTGATGTACTGCCGGATCGTCTCGACCGCCTGCTTGTAGCCGCCTTCCGAGAAGCCGCTCTGGAAATCCCCCTCGGCAACACGGCGAACGTCTACCGGTTCGCTGCGCGGCGGCAACGGCGCACGAATGCCGTCGTGCAACTCGGCCAGTCGAGCGAGGCCGCGGGAAAGTGCGTCCGGTTGTGCAGGATCCACCAGCAACAAAAGGACAAGCTTGCCGGAAAGGTTGTCGAACACGACCAATTCTTCAGTCACCATCAAGAGAATATCCGGCGTATCGAGCGGGTCTGCCTGCATCGATGGCCCGAGGCGCGTTTCGACATAGCGGACAGCGTCGTAACCGAAGTAGCCGACGAGACCGCCGGTGATACGTGGCAGACCTTCGATGCGCGGTACGCTGAACGATGCCTGGAAGCGCGCCAGCCAGGCCAATGGATCGTCGACACGCTCAGCCTCGCCGACCTTGCCGTCCGACTCGACGGTAATGTCGTGATCGCATACCCGCACAATCGTCCTCGAGGGCAGGCCGATGATCGAATAGCGACCCAGCTTCTCGCCGCCCTGGATAGACTCGAAAAGAAAGGTATACGGGCGATTGGCGAGCTTCAGATAAATCGATAACGGTGTGTCGAGATCGGCAACAAGCTCACGAGCAAGCGGTATCCGGGTATGACCGGCGGCACGATGACGCTCGAATTCGTTCGGGTGCATGTAGTGTATTTCCGGAGAATTCGACGAGTATCGATCGGCTATTCGGGCCGACGAAACCGGTCGAGATGAAGGCATTCGGGAGGGACGCGAGTCAAGCGAGCGTCCGGCCTGGCAATTTGCTTCCCGCCACGCCCGCAGCAAGGCGAACAGACTGCCACTTCATGAGCAGAAGCTTGCGGACGTGATCACGAACGGCGACGAGGTGTGCGTCAGAGTCGCCAGTGCCATGCCTCGGGCCAAGTCTCCGACAAAGGAGGAATTGGCGCTTGCGCAATCGAGAGTTCGCTGTCGAGAAATGCGTTCACGGCATCGAGTTTGCCTCTCGAAGGATTGCATCGTCAAGAGCGCAGACCCTCCTTCGGTTATCCTCGCGCGACCGTCACAACCCGTGTCCCGTGCCCATGAACACCATTCGTCAGGACGACCTGATCGAGAGCGTTGCCGACGCGCTCCAGTTCATGTCGTATTTTCACCCCAAGGACTACATCGACGCTGTCCACGAGGCGTGGCAGCGTGAGGAGTCGCAGGCTGCGCGCGACGCCATGGCGCAGATTCTCGTCAACTCCCGAATGTGTGCCGAAGGACGTCGACCGATCTGCCAGGATACCGGCATCGTCACGGTTTTCATGCGCATCGGCATGGACGTGTCATGGGAATCTGACATGAGTGTCACCGACATGGTCAATGAAGGCGTTCGACGAGCCTATCTCCATCCGGACAACAAGTTGCGGGCCTCGATACTCGTCGATCCGGCCGGTGCGCGGAAGAACACCGGCGACAACACGCCCGCCGTCATCCACATGGAATTGGTCGAGGGCGACACGGTCGATGTACAGATCGCTGCCAAAGGGGGGGGATCGGAGAACAAGTCGAAGCTCGTCATGCTCAACCCATCGGATTCGATCGTCGACTGGGTGGTCAGGACGGTGCCGACGATGGGCGCCGGATGGTGCCCGCCCGGAATGCTCGGAATCGGCATCGGTGGCACTTCGGAGAAGGCCGCGGTGCTCGCCAAGCGATCACTGATGGATCCGGTCGACATCGGCGAACTGCATGCCCGCGGCCCCTCGAATCGAATCGAGGAGCTGAGGCTCGAGATATTCGAGCGAGTCAATGCCCTCGGCATCGGAGCCCAGGGTCTCGGCGGTCTGACGACCGTCGTCGATGTGAAGATCCTGGATTTCCCGACGCATGCAGCCTCGCTGCCGGTCGCCATGATTCCGAACTGCGCGGCGACGCGACACGCCCACTTCGAACTTGACGGATCGGGCGCTGCGCGTCAGACCCCACCGGCGCTCGAAGACTGGCCCGACATTGCCTGGGAAGCAGGTGAAGATACAAGACGCGTCGATCTGGACAGCGTGACAAGAGAGGATGTCGCCACGTGGAAGAGCGGTGAGACGCTGCTCCTGTCCGGTCGCATGCTGACCGGGCGCGATGCCGCCCACAAGCGCATTCAATCACTGCTCGAAAAGGGTGAAGCCCTACCCGATGGCGTCGACTTCAACGGACGCTTCATCTACTACGTCGGCCCGGTCGATCCGGTGCGTGACGAGGTCGTCGGACCGGCCGGGCCAACGACGTCCACACGCATGGACAAGTTCACGGAGATGATGCTCGACAAATGCGGCCTGCTCGGCATGATCGGCAAGGCAGAGCGCGGGCCCACCGGCATCGAAGCGATTCGCGAGCATGGTGCCGTCTACCTGATGGCGGTGGGTGGCGCCGCCTATCTTGTCTCCAAGGCGATCACCGAAGCGCGGATCGTTGCTTTCGAGGAACTCGGCATGGAGGCGATCCACGAGTTCACGGTGCGCGACATGCCGGTCACGGTCGCCGTCGACAGCCGTGGTGACTCGGTTCACGAAAGCGGCCCCGCACTCTGGAAGGGCAAGATCGACCGAGGCGAGGTCAAACCTGTGTACTTCCGACCGAGGAATCAGGCATGAGGCACTACTTCACCCGATCGGTTGCATGCAGACCGAACGGCCGGCACACGTTCTCGAGCAGCGTCGCACTGTCGCTCGTGCTCGTCACCCTGTCACTTGGCGCCTGTGCCGGCGCCGGTGATTCACGCAGTGGGGCGGCACCCGGACGCATTGCACAATGCAAGGCGGGTGATCAGCAGATCAGTGACGAGTCGCAATGCCTGCAGGATGATGCTGCCTGCTATGCACTTGCCAATGGCGACTGGTGCACAGGCGAACGCGGCAATACCTGCCCGGCTGGCTCATCCCCCGTTGCCGCTGGAGCGAGTTGCCCGCCAGGTGCTCGCTGCTTCGACTACAGCGAGAGCCTGACCTGCGCGATTTCGGTGAACTGATTCACCCGCGAAGGCGGCGCGAGTCCACACCTCGAGGCGTTTTTCCGGGTCGCAGGATCAGCAGGCGACTGGCGCTGCCGTTACCAAGGTATGGAACCCGGTGCCTCTTTGCAGGAAAACTGGCCACCGGTGCTCGGCGGCTTGCTGGACGATGCGCCCGAGGCTCACGAGGCCCTCGTCAGCCTGCTCGAGCGCGCGCGCATGCGCGCCGTCGAACATGTGCACATCGAACCGACCGAAGACGGCGCGCGCTTGCGTCTGCGTACGGATGATGGCTTCGATGAATCGAGACTGACCGAGGATGCCCTTCTGCTGACGGCGCTTCGCTATGTCGACGACCATCTGGCGCCCGCGAACGAGGCGTCAGAGCATGTCTTTTCGGTGCCACTGGCAGATGGAGCGCAGCACGTGAGCGTGACCCGCCGCACGACGCGACGCGGCATGACACGTGTGCTCACGCTGCACGGCAGTGATCTGCCGCCACCTCGTCTCGATGACCTGATCGACGATGCACGACAGCTTCGCAAGCTCCGCGAGATCCTTGTCCGGTCGAATGGCTGGATAGCTGTCGGCGCCAGCACGCGACTCGACGGAGAACGCCTGGTTCGCGGCATCGGGCAGGAGCTGGCATCACCCGACGCGAAGCTCATCGGGATCGAACCGACGCTACATCCGACGGTAGCTCGAATCGAACAGCTCGACCGGCACACGACTGCCGATGCCATTGACGCTTTCGATCCCGACACGGTCCTGCTTTGTGCAACGCCGAGCGATCTTACCCTCACGCGCCTCGCGGCCAGTGCCGCCGAACGCCGCCGGGTGGTGCACCGCTCCATCGCTCGCCAGCCATCCGCCGTGCTGAGTCGCTACCTGGCGCTTGGCCTGCCGCCCAACTGGCTAGAGCATGTGTTGTCAGCCGTTGTCATGCGCTATCACGTGCGCATGCTCTGCCATGGCTGCAAGCGTCGACTGACATCTGCCGAGCAGATCGAGCCGTATGCCATGGCCGCTGGCGCGAGTCCTGACGGTGCGGAGGTGTCGAACTGGCTCAAGCGCAGCCTGGAGACGCGCTTCGAGGCGGGATACGGTTGCGAGTGCTGCGATGGAACTGGCCATTCCGGCGCACGTGTCATCACCGATCTGGTCGTCATCGATGCCGCTACGCGCATGGCCTTGCGTAGCGGAGATCTCGACGGTGCACTGCGTCGCGTCGACTCGGCCAGGGCCATCAACGAAGTGCTCGAGCGACTGATCGCAGCAGGCGCGATCTCACACACCGAAGCGACCCGTCATCTGGCGCAACGGCACTACTGACAGAACGCCATGCTGCTCGCCTCGGGCAAGCAGATAGAGTCAGTCACACACGGCCAGTCAGTCTGCCGACCATCATCAGGCGGCTGCGACATCATCATCGTCACGCCGCTCGTCCGCAGGCAGGATCGCGGTCGCTCCCGCACCCCCTTCGATGACGCGAAATCGACGCTCTCCGACGTGATCGATCCGGTCGGCATCGAAGGCATGCTCTTGTTCGAGTCGCGTCGGCCAGACGATTCCACAGCCTCCTCCTGATTCGAGGCGACGGTAGAAGTTGCCATTGAGCTGATTGCGCGCGACGAGGTTGTTGCGAAACGCCAGAAAGGTTTCCTGGTCGACGCGTTCGTCGTGCTTCCAGAACTCGTCAAGGGACCCCTGGTAGGTAAGATTCGGCCGATCATAGATCGCCGACCCGAGCGTCTTGACCGGTGTGCCATGGAACAGCGACGACATGCCCACCGTGCTGTTGATCAATACGGTGCCCTGCGCATGCTGCAGCAAGGTCGGCAAGCACAGATCGTGGACATAGAAGACCCGGCCCTGCAGACCGAGCTCGGCAATCAGGTTGTCGAAGAGTGTGGAATAGTCGGTGTAGCCACGATCAAGCGGATGATGCTTGAAGACCAGCGCCTTGTTGGCAGGTGCGTGCTTGCGGAACGAGGCGAACACCTCGCCGATGAAGTGCTCGATCGAGTTGAAGTCCGAGTGCACGACGACTTGCATGTCGCAATGCACCTGCAGTGGACAGACAAAGTAGTTACCGTCGAACTGAGCGTGCAACGCGTCGAAGACGTGTCGCTCGCGCCAGGCGTAATACAGCTTGCGAACGCCGGATCGAATCCAGCGAAGCCCCTCTGCGAACCAGTCGAACGGTCGATGATGGCGATAGTGCGCAAAGCGCCGCGAGCGCGCCGCACTGACCCAGTAGTAGATCATCGCGTAGCACGCCGTGACCCGGAAGATGCCTCTTGGCTGCGGGTATTCGTCGGGCAGTTCGCTCGCAGCTGCCTCGATCGACACGGGGCTCTGCATCATCGACGAGTGTGCGTTGACGCCGTTCTCCTCGAGTGTGATGAAATTGGGTCGTATGTAGCCTTCCTCGAAGACGAACACGCGAACCTGATTGCGCGCCGCAACCTCCCGCGCGATTCGATGGTAGGCACGACAGTCGCCGAAAAGGTAGATACGACCGATCGCTCGATTGATCAGCAGTCTCTCGAGCCAGGCACTCCACTCATCGAGCGAACCGAAATAGTCGATAGCCCCGGCACGCCGGTAGAAGGCCCGATCGCCGCCGTTGAAATTCACCTTCGTGACGGCAAACCCACGTCCCTCGAGATCAGCTGCAAAACGCGCGAAGAAGGGACCTATCGGCCCTTGCAGCAAGAGCACGTCACGGCGCATAGGACAAGCCCCGCGCAATGTTGACCACCTTGGCCAGCTGACGCTCCGGCCAGCTTGCCAGACCGCCGCGCCCTTGCCTGCCAGACGCTTTCGCGGTCTCGATGATTCTCACCATGTCCTCGGCGGTTGCGAACTCTCCGCTGGCGATGTCGATATAGCGTGGATAGGCGATGAGGGTCAGAAACACCAACTCATCGAGCGTTCTCTTGCGGCTGCGACGGGCGAGGGCCTCATGGTCAGTCGTCAGACCCCATCCTGCGTAGAAGGGCGCACCATAGGTCGTGACAGACTTGCCGCGCATCAGCGCCTCGAAGCCAGCGAGCGATGTCATCGTGTGCAGCTCGGCACAAGCTGCAAGACTGGCACTGACGTCGATCTGCTGATCAACCTCGTCGGCACAACTCTGCAACACGAAATCATCCACCAGTCCTTTTCTGTTGCCGATCTCTACGTCCGGATGCGGTCGATAGACAATCCATGCGTCGGGGTGTGCCTTCCTGACCGCCTGCAGCAGGGCGGCATTGGTCCGGACCTCGGCGCAACCACGACGAATCGACTCGTCGCTTTCCACTTGACCCACGACCAGCACATGTTTCCTATCGGCCGTGCCACGCCCGGAATTGAACGTATTTCCGGAACCGGTCCTCGAAGCGAGGTTGTACTTCGACAGACCGCTGGCAAGAATTCGCTGCCGTAGCGCCGCCGCACGCTTGACATCGAACGGCGTGCAGTTCCCGGTTTCAAGCAGAACCTCGAGATCGCTCGGCGTTGCCGGATCGAAGTAGATGCCGCGCGTATCGACCACCAGCGAACCAGGCGCGGTGAAGTCCGATCCGAGACCGTTCGAACGGAGGAAGCCATCTTCCATGCGCCAGACCGAGACAGCGCCAGGATCTCGCTGCGGACTCGCCTCCGAATTCGCGACTGCCGTGGCGCCCGGAGCCGGTGCAGTGGGCACGCTCGTGACCGGCGCGGTGCGACCGCGAAAGCTCCAGCACAGCCTGACATCGGCGATGTTCGATGCCCTCGCCCGGCCGAACCGCACGCTCCCGTCAGGGGAACGCAGGAATCGTTCGACATAGCGCCGCTTCCACGGCGTGATGCCTATGCAATGGAAGTGATGGGCGTTGCGGGCGAACTCGCGCCGTTGCAATTCGACATGGGCCAGACAGTCGGCCAGCTCCCAACGCTCCCCGGTCAATGGCGATACATAGCGGGCAAGGTGGACGTGCGTGGCATGAAAGAGCTCATCGATACTTGGCCGCTCCTTGCGCCGGGGGATCGGCCGACGGTCATCGCTCAAACCCCAACCCGCATAGAACGGCATACCGAAAACCGTCACCGGGCGATCGCAGAGCAGCGCTTCGTAACCCATCTGCGATGTACCGACGTAGACTCGCGCCGCGCGTTTGAGCCAGGGCAGTGGATCATCTCCCGCCGCTGACACCTCGATGCCGCGCGAGCGCGCGACCGCATCGAGATAACCTGTCCGGCGCCCCGCCACGACGTCAGGGTGGGTGCGCACGATCACCCGCGCACCCGGATTCTCCCGGCAGGCCGCATCGAGCATCGCGACGAAATCCGCACCCTCCAGACCACCGAAGTGAACCGAGGCATCGTCGCGGGTCTGATCGACGACCAGCACGAGTGGTCGCCCGTCCTCGGGCGGCAATCGAGCCGCTGGACAGAAATTGTATTTCGTGATGTTCGAGGCGACCAGCCGCTGCCGGCACAATCGCGCATATTCCAGCGCCGTGTCGTCGATGTCACGCGCACGTTCACTACCGGGACGGTTGAGAAAACGTTCCACCAGCGACGGCGAACTACCGTCGTAATAGACACCGATCGGATCGACCAACAGGGAATAGGTCACGCGCGAGTGCGCATCAGCGGATGCACTGCGCACCCAGCCGTCCTCGAGGTACCAGACCGGCAGGCCCTGCCGCCGCGCGTATTCACGAGCACTGGCCGCACTGCGCTTTCGCCCCCAGACGAGCACGACATCGGCGACGATGCCACGCTGGCGCGCCTTGCGCGGCGAGATAATGGCCGTCACCCCCAACAGGGATTCGAGGTGTCGGATGCGGCGCAGGCGAAGCGATGTCGACACGGCGATACGCGCCGGCTCCACCGCGCTCGACGGGGGCGATTCCGGTGTGGTGACCGCATCGTTGGGAACGAGGACTAGCTTTCGAGCGGACACGTGTCGATCATCCGGACAGACGGACAGTGTGCCGATCGTGCAGTTTCCAAGCCACGGAAACGGAACGCTGTCACGCAATGCCCAGGCAGCACGGGTGAACATCCGGGATGCTGCAGGGATGAGCAGCCAGGTTGCGGACTGCACCCGGCTCGAAGGCCTTCGAAGGTCTGACCTTTGCAAGCACCTTGCCGGTGAGTAAAGCCCCCGCCAAGTCGCTGGCACGCCCAACGGTGGCGGTTGTGCTTTGCACGTGGCGTGCAGGTGAGCATTTCGAGCGACAGCTCGACTCGCTGGACGCTCAGTCCTGGCCTGCGCACGTGCACGTGTTCGACGACCACTCGGGCGACAGCACAGCCACTCGTGCACGCGCACATCCGGTTGTTCATCGGGTCATCGAGAAAGCCCGGAATCGGGGTTTCGTCGCCAACTTCGAGACTGGCCTTGCGCATGTACTGGCACTCGGCTACGACTACATCGCCTTTTGTGATCAGGATGATCATTGGCACCCCGAGCGACTCAGCGCCGGCATGGCCGAGCTCCTCGCCACCGAGCGACAGACATCGAAAGACACACCGGTACTGGTGCACTCTGACCTGCGCTTGATCGACAGCGACGACAGGGAACTGCATGCCTCCTTTCTTGCCTGGCGAGGCTATGCCACCGACAAGACACGAAACCTTGCCGTCATGCTTGGACAGTGCGGCGTGATGGGCAACACGATTCTCATGAACCGCGCGCTGGCGAAGCTTACGCTGCCCTTCCCCCCAGACCTGTTCGTGCACGACTGGTGGACTGGATTGCTCGCGGAACTCTGGGGGCAACGGGTGTTCCTGCCGCAGGCAACCGTCGACTACCGACTGCACGCATCCAATACCTGCAATACGCTCGAACGCAGCCGGCGTGGCGTCCTTGCCACCCTCGATTCAATTGACATGCGCGCCTTCTTCAAAGCCGATCTTCGACTGCCCTTTCTCGAGGATCGACGGGTCGAGGCACTCGAGCATCTGCTGGCAGGCGACGCTCATCGGCCTGCACTTGGCGGCGACGCACGGCGTACGATCGAGCACTTCGTCGACTATCTGAGACTGCGCGGATCGCGTACTGCACTGCTCCGCGAGACACTCCGCCGCGGCTACATCAAGCGTGGCCTGATTCACCGTCTCCGGTTTTCCCTGGCGCTGCTCTTGACACGCCGATATTCGAGCGCCGCTCGATGACCGTCGATCGTGGGACCATGCCTGTGGCGGACGTCACGACACCGCTCGTTCAAGCCGGACCGATACGAGCCGAAGCAGGTCAGGCCGAATCAGGTCAGGCCGAAGCAATTCGGGCCAGATCGAATCAAGCCGAATTCAAGCGGGCCGGATTGACCTCGATCATCGTGCCGAGCCGCAATCAACGGCACCTGCTCGCGACACTTGTCGACAGTCTGCTACGCAGTCTGGACGGACACCGGGTCGAGCTTATCATCGTCGACAACGGCAGCGACGACGAAGAAACACCGCGCTGGCTGGCCGCGTTGCCGAGCCGACTCGCCGACAGTGTCTTCGAACGGATACGCGTCGTCGTCGATCCCTCGCCATTCAACTATTCGGCACTCAACAATCTGGCGGCTTCTTTCGCCCGGGGCGATGTACTCTGCCTGCTCAACGACGATATCGAAGCGCTCGCCGATCACGACTGGCTGGGGGCCATGCTGGCATTGGCACGCTTGCCCGACGTCGGCTGTGTCGGTGCCAAGTTGATCTTCCCGGACGACACGATCCAGCACGCGGGCATCATGCTCGGCCTCGACTGCGTTGCCGGACACCCCTACCGAGGAGCCCCTCGTGATGCTGCAGGCCATGCGGACTACCTACACAAGGTACAGCAGGTCAGTGCGGTCACGGGCGCCTGCCTGGTGCTCGAGCGGGCCATCTTCGAGCAAGTCGGTGGTCTTGACGAGCGGCTGCCCATCGCCTGGAACGATGTCGATCTCTGCTTGCGCGTCGCGTCGGCGGGATATCGAAACCTGTGGACTCCAGAGGCCGTACTCAGGCATCACGAGTCGGCCAGCCGACGCCGTTCGGCACGTAGTCGCAGCGCGCGCCGTCGGCACCGTGAAAGCATTGCCTTCATGCGTTCGAGATGGGGAGACGCGCTCGCGCACGACCCGCATCTTTCAAATCCGCCACGGACAGGCGGGTCGACACTGGCTGAGAGCGCGCGACGCGAGCCGGCGCGGCCGCGCTGGTGGCAACGATCTGTCGATCGGCTGCGCCGTCGACGCCTGCCACCGGAATGACGGCTGAAGGATGACGCCGGGCCGGGGCGTGAAGCTCACGGCACTGGATAAAATCGCCTACCCGGCCGATAGCCTCTCATGTGTTCCGACCAGCCCCGCCCGGAAGAGTACCAATGATCCGCGTCCCCGTGATGTCGAGTTCCGCGCTGTTACCTTGCCTGCTGTTCCTGTGCGGAACACTTTGGGCCAGCCCGGCGGCCGACGAACCCTGGCGCGCGCTGACCACCGCTGACGGTAGTACGGTCGGCGCACGGCACGAGACCTCTGCCGTGGAACTCGACGGCAAGATATACGTCATCGGCGGCCGACATACCCGCTCCATGCGCGTCTTCGACGCCGCCAGCCGTACCTGGAGTGACTTGCCGGACACACCTCTCGAACTGCACCATTTCCAGCCGGTCGTTATCGGCAAGACGATCTATTCGGTCGGCGCAATGACGTGCTGCTACCCCGATGAGCCGAGCGTGGCGGACATCAACGCTTACGATACGCAGTCGCGCGAATGGCAGGTTGTCGGCACCGTTCCCGCCGACCGTGTGCGGGGCGGCGCAGGGTCGGTCTTCTACCAGGGTTGGATCTACCTGGTCGGCGGCAATACGCTCGGACATTCAGGCGGCGCGGTACCCTGGCTCGATCGATATCGTCCGACAGACAACACCTGGGAAGTACTGAGCGACGCACCGAATGCTCGCGATCACTTTCAGGCCGCGGTGGTCGATGGGCGCATCGTCGCGACCGGCGGCCGCCAGACGACCTTCCCGAACCCCTCGGCCAACGTCATCCAGCAGACCGATGTGTATGACATCGCGACCGGCGAGTGGAGTGCCGAGGAACGCATTCCGACTGCGCGAGGTGGCACCGTCGCCGTCGCTTACGATGGCGAAGTCATCGTTCTCGGTGGCGAGATCACGACCCAGGCGGATGCCTTGCAGTCCGCCGAAGCCTACGACGTCGACGCGGGTACCTGGCGGATCCTGCAGCCGATGATCACGAAGCGGCATGGCGCTGCCGCCGCGATAGTCGGCAACACGCTTCATGTCATGGCCGGCAGCAGGGAACGCGGTGGCGCCCCACAGACCGATCTCCACGAGACCCTCGATCTCGGCAACGTCACCGATCCCGATCGGGACGATGACGGGTTGTCGAACGACGACGAGATCGCCCTTCACGGGACAGACCCCGATGACCCGGACAGCGACGACGATGGCTTGCTCGATGGCGAGGAAATCGCTCTTGGCACATCTCCCGACAACGCGGACAGCGATGCCGACGGACTCGGCGATGCCAGCGAAGATTCCGAACACGGCACGGACCCGCTCAATCCGGACAGTGACGATGACATGCTGCTGGACGGCACCGAAGTCGCGACACACGGTACCGACCCGCTTGACGCCGACTCCGACGACGACACCCTTGGTGACGGCGCCGAACTGAACACGCACGGCACCGATCCGCTGCGTGCTGACACAGACGATGACGGACTGGACGATGGACGCGAAGTCAATTTCACCAACACGGATCCGTTGGAGCCTGACTCAGACAGTGACGGTCTGACGGACGGTCAGGAAGTCGATACCTACGGCTCCGATCCGACGCTCGCGGATACCGACAATGATGGCGTCGACGACGGCGCCGAGGTTGCCGCCGGTACCGATCCGACTCGCGCGAACGACGATTCTGGCGATTCAGGCGCGGGCAGCGGCACGGGTGGTGGAACAGGCGCCGGAACGGACGCAGGTTCTGGCGCTGGCGACAGCTCGAGCTCGAGCGGCGGCGATGCGGCGTCGGCCGCAGGTTCGTCGACCTCGGGAGCAGGAGACGGCGCGGGCGACAGCACCGCGGGATCGACATCCGGCAACGAAGCGGGCTCGGGTTCGCCAGTCAGCCGCGCGAAAAGATCCGGCGGCGGTCAGATCTCTCTGTCGACGTTCCTGATGATCGGAATCGGGCTGTTTTTCAGACGATGGCATCGCTGGCGAGATCGCCTGGCTTGCTCTCCCTGATCGCGTGGCTTGCGCTGTTCAGCTGGCCAGCTTGAGAGGCAGAAGAACGCCCTGCTCCTCGACCAGTGAGGTCAGGTAGCGGCCGTAGCCGTTCTTGCTGAGTCGGGCGCCCATGTTCAAGAGGTCCGCGTCGTTGATCCAGCCGTTTCGCCAGGCAATTTCTTCAGGACAGGATATCTTCACACCCTGGCGACGCTCCAGGGTCTCGACGAACTGGCCAGCCTCGAGCAATGATTCGCCGGTGCCGGTATCGAGCCAGGCAAAGCCGCGTGACATCACCTCGACCATCAGCTCGCCGCGTTCGAGGTAGACCTTGTTGACATCGGTGATCTCGAGTTCGCCGCGAGACGATGGCCTGATTCCACGTGCAATGTCGACAACCTCGTTGTCGTAGAAATACAGCCCGGTCACTGCATAGCTGGAGCGTGGCAGGCGAGGCTTCTCGTCGATATCGAGCGCCTTGCCGGCATCATCGAAAGTGACCACGCCGTAGCGCTCCGGGTCACTCACCCGATAGGCGAACACACTGGCACCACGATCCTGCCCGACAGCGTTCGCGAGAAGTGAAGTCAGGTCGTGGCCATGGAAGATGTTGTCGCCGAGAATCAGCGCGACGTCGTCGTCACCGATGAAATCCTCACCGATCAGGAAAGCCTGGGCAAGGCCGTCCGGCTTGGGCTGTACGGCGTAGTCGAGACGAATGCCCCATTGACTACCATCACCGAGCAATTGCCGGAACAGCGGTACATCGCGCGGTGTAGAGATCAGCAGGATGTCGCGAATACCCGCCAGCATCAGAGTGCTGAGCGGGTAGTAGACCATCGGCTTGTCGTAGACGGGAAGGAGCTGCTTGGACACGACCTGGGTGATCGGATGCAGGCGTGTCCCTGATCCTCCCGCCAGGATGATGCCCTTCACCTCACGCGGCTCCCTTGGTCTGCGCGTGGGAGAGGATGGTCGCGCCCGCAGGCATCGGCTTGCCGGTATTCGACAGGACCGTTTCAAAGTACGCGATCGTCTTTGCAAGTCCGGCTTCGAGCTTGACCGTCGGCTCCCAGTCGAAGGTCTTCCGTGCAAGCGAAATATCGGGTCGGCGCTGAGTCGGATCGTCGCTGGGCAACTCACGGAATTCGAGCTTCGACGACGAGCCTGTCATCTCGATGACCTTCTCGGCGAGCTGACGGATCGTGAATTCGTCTGGATTGCCGATATTGACGGGTCCGGTGAAATCGTCGCCGGTACCCATTAACCGAACGAAGGCTTCGATCAGGTCGAGACAGTAGCAGAACGAACGGGTCTGCTGGCCTTCGCCATAGATCGTTATGGGCTCTCCGGTCAGGGCCTGCATGATGAAGTTGGAGACGACGCGGCCGTCGGCAGGGTGCATTCGCGGCCCGTAGGTGTTGAAGATGCGTCCGACCTTGATGCGCAAGTCGTGCTGCCGGTGGTAGTCGAAGAACAGCGTCTCGGCGCAGCGCTTGCCCTCGTCATAGCAGGATCGGAAGCCGATCGGATTGACGTGCCCCCAATAGTCTTCAGACTGCGGGTGCACTTGCGGATCACCATAGACCTCACTGGTCGACGCCTGAAAGATCTTGGCGCCGGTGCGCTTGGCAAGACCGAGCATGTTGATCGCACCGTGAACGCTCGTCTTCGTCGTCTGGACGGGATCATGCTGATAGTGAATCGGAGACGCAGGACAAGCGAGGTTGTAGATTTCGTCGATCTCGAGATAGATCGGAAAGGTGACATCGTGACGAAGCAACTCGAACGAGGAGTTGTCGAGGAGCGAATGGATGTTCTGCTTCGACCCGGTGAAATAGTTGTCCATGCAGATGACTTCATTGCCATCGGCCAGCAGTCGTTCGCACAGGTGAGAGCCGAGAAACCCCGCGCCGCCGGTTACGAGGATGCGTTTTTTGGAAAAGCTGCCAAGGCGAGACGTGACGTCGTTCATCGAGATGAGTTATCCGGTATTGGGTTCGGTGATCAGCCGTCAGGAACGTCGATCAGCCAGCCCCCTACTATAGAACGAGCGAAGCCGATCGATGAGCTCGAGGCGCAGGAATATATGTCGGTTTGGCCAGTCGAGGTGCAATCATCAAGCCACAGGACTCGTCAAAAAAACGGCACATGTCGCCGCTTCGGGATTTGGCTTGACGTGCGGTTCGGCCCTGAGGCTTTTACCACAATAAGTCCGCCCGGTGGCTCTCGTCACGCTCGCTAGCTCACTTCAGATGAGAAACCGAATGACAACCACGCCGATGACAAGACCGACCATGGCATCCCGCAGGAGCATCCCCGGGGTCATGGTCCGTACCCTTGATCGGGTATCAGGGGCGCGCTCGATCTGCGGCAAAACCGAAGTTGCCGGTGTGCTCAGTCGAGCAGCCGTATGCGGCACGCTGTCCAGCGCAATATCACAGGCCCGCGCATACGAGAGGAACAGGTTGATTGCCTGCCTGCCTCCATCACCCGGGTTTGCCTGCACGAGTTGCGAGAGAACGGCCAGCGCAGGCACGTCGAGTCCGGCGTCCCTTGCCCGGCGACGCGCATTTCCCGTTTCTTGATCGATCTGAACGATTCCCGCTACCAGCTCCTCGAGCGTGGCGCGATCCAGTGCGCCGGCGCCGTGCTTCACTGCCGCCTGTTCAAGCGCTGCATCCATCGCAACAGCCTGTTCATCCGACTGATTCTGCAAACCCAGTTCAACCAGCACCTTCGTCACCCGAAGCGGTATACCGTGAGCCCGTAGTTCTGCACGCAGTTCGTCCCGCTCGGCATTCAGTCTCGAAAAGTCCTTGACGGCACGCGACACATCATTTGCGGGTGCAGTACGCGCGGCCTCAGGCAACGTCACGGACGTCCTCGCAGGCGGCTCTGCGCCATTGCTCGTGAAGCGCTCCGAAGCGCCCCTTTGCATGACCGTAAAGCTGCAGGTCGAGCCGATTTCGCAGCGTCAACTCATCAAAAAGATCGTTACCGATCTCGCGCCGCAGTCGATCAAGGCGCTGCTCGACCGATTCGTCCGATGCCTCGAGTACGTTTTCCCGATGCTCGCGAACGACCAATCCGGGAAACGGCTCCCGACAGGCGGCCTGCATGAGTTCGAGCGATGCGGGAAAGCGTTCCACGAGTCCGACGAACGGTAACGTGTCGATAAACTCGCACGCACTCGTCAAGAGCTCTTCGTTGTAGCGATGCAATCTTGGCCGGGTATCGTCGTAGTGCTTGTTGCCGAGTCGAGACACCTGGAAATTGGCAATGACACTGATGTTGTGGACCTTGAACTTTTCTTCGATGTAAGCACCGAGAGATCCCTTCGGCTTGTCGAGACCCGGCTGTTTCTGCCACTCGAACCGCCAGGCCGAGCGTACGCGCAATAGTGGCTCACGCAAGAACACGATCGGCACGATATGCAGATTCCCCCGCGGCGCTGGAGGAACCAGCTGGTGCGAAGAGAGCGCCCGGATGCGCGGGTTGCGCACAAGCCATGCTTCAAGGTCGGCACCACAAATTCGCGCGCCGGGCTCCTCCTTGTCCCACGAGGTCCACTGCTTGCCGAAGGCGTCGCGCAGCAGCTTCTCGATGGACGTACCACCATTCTTGAACAGATGGTAGTGAACCAGTACGGACCGTCGCCCGGCATCTCCATTGATCATCGTCAAGCGACCTTTCGAGAGTCGATCTGTGTTTCGAGGCCCAGGTACTCGAAGACCTCGCGCATCTCCTGAACGCCATGTTCGAACGAATAGCGATTCCCCACCACCTCCATGGAAGCCGAGGAAAACTCACGCCAGCGGTCATCATCATCGACCAGTGCGATGATCTGCCTGACCCAATCGTCCGGAGAACGCGCAATCGCCGTGCTGACCCCGTCGACCAGGCCTGTCCCCTCCGCTGCCACAGGCGACAGTACAGCAGGCACGCCACGAGCCATGCTATCGAGCACCTTTCCCTTGATGCCCGCACCGGAGAGCAACGGTGCCACGAAGACGCGGCAGGTATCGAAGACCAGGCCTAGTTGTTCGGCATAGCCTTCGACGACGACTCCGTCCCGTTCGTTCCAGTCGGCATCTGCAGGCAGTCGACTGCCCCAGACATGCAGTTCGATGCCGGGGCGCGCCTCTCTTAGCAGCGGCATTACCTGGTCGATGAACCAATCCACCGCCTCGCGATTCGGGGGATGCCCGAACCCGCCTAGAAACGCGATGCCGTGACGATCATCCAGGGACGCGCTTGATGGCGCGAGGTCCAGCACCCACGGACAGCCGAATACGTGATCGCTACGCATCAGATGCGAGGCGATGATAGCTTGCTCGACTTCGTTGTAGGACAATACCGCGTCGACGGCGTCCATGACAGCGAGTTCCCGCACCCGGGTTCTCCTCGGGCCTTCGAGGTCTGCATCCCCGCGCCAGAGTGCCGCGCGCATCTCACGAAGGAAATGCAAGTCTGCATTGTTCAAGACGATTTTCGCATTACCTTTCTCGCGCACAAGAGCAAGAACCCTCTCGGCAACGGTGTATCGAGTAATGTAGATGACGTCGAACTCCGCCGCTCGTGCCTCGAGGAAGCCCTCTGCAGAGGGGTACCACGGCGCATGCACACATTCCACGCCGAGTCGCTGCAAGGTGTCGACATGTCGGCCGGCCCAACCCATGTTGTACGGCAGGAAGGTCAGCTTGCAGCCCAGCGCCATGAGCAGCTGCATTTCCTGGACAGCGGCATAGCTGCCTGCGTCGCGGCCAATACGCGGAAACTCGTGATCGAGCATGAGCACGCGAAGCCCACGCCGCCGATCCTTGTTGCGTCTGAGATCGACACCTTCCCGGCCGTTGCCCTCGAAGGCTTTCGCCCAGGTCGTGCGGAAGTGCTCTGCATTGACGAGCTGGAACTGCTTGACGCCTGATTCCAGCGAAGTGCCGTTACTGCGACCCTCGTAGTGAACGACAGTCGCCTGTGGACAGTACAGTGTCCGGTAGCCCGCAGCGCGCAGCTTGAACGCAAGATCAGTGTCCTCGTAGTAGGCAGGCGCATACTCATCGCTGAAGCCGTCGACACGCTCCCAGGCCTCGCGATTCACCATCAATGCAGCACCGGTCAGATAGTCGACATCGCGCACATAGTTGAATTCAGGATCTGCCGGGTCGGCGCCGTGCCCGACGTTCCAGGGTGTTCCACTTTCCCAGACGATGCCACCGGCGTCCTGCAAGCTTCCATCCGGATATACCAGCTTGGCGCCGACCGCGCCGACATTGTCGAAGCGTGCAAAGACATCGTGCATCTCGTCGATCCAGCCGTTCTCGACCTCCGTGTCGTTATTGAGAAACAACAGGTATTGAGCACTGGATTCGTCAGCAGCGCGTTGACAACTTCTGAGAAAACCCAGGTTCTCTGCATTACGGACAACCCGCAGTCCCGAAACGCACGATTCGATCTCCCGCGTTGCGTCGGTCGAGCAGTCGTCAATCAGAATGACCTCGAAGTCAATCTTCCCGGCGCCGAGAATCAGGGAAACCAGACACTGATAGGTCAGGTGGAACTGATTGTGAACCGGCAGGATCACCGACACGCCAGCGTGCTCGCAGGGGGGTAACACCAAAGGTGCCCAGGAACCTATTCGCGACAACGCTCCGACAGCGCCGTCCTCCAGTCGGGCAAGCTTGGCAATGGCCCCGGGAAGAGCGCCTGCTGCGGGCGCAGACGGCTGCACAACATCCGTCGAATCCGGCTGCTTCGACCAGCGAGTATTGAACCAGCGAGTCACGAGCAGCCGACGCAAGGGACGAACCCATCCACCTACTACCTTGCGGACGCGTCGGACACGAAATCCGCCTGCGCGTGGCATTAGTGGTGGCGCCAGCGCGCTACGTGGCGTCAGTTCCCGAGCATCGAGGTTGGCGGGATCGTGAAAGCTGACTGCAAGGGAATCGCCCACCAGCGGCAAGCCGCTGTCAGCCTCGTGCAAGGTCAATTCGACACACGTGCCGCTGGAGAATGGCAGGCTCAGCTCAATCCTGAAGGCATGCCTGCCATCACCCATGCCGGCTCGGGCAACGGCTTCGCTATGGCGATCAGCCAGACCCGTGCCGAGCACACGCGCGCCGGCGCGAACCTGAACGCGGAGTGCCTCGCCCTCATTCGATGCGTCATACGCCCAGCCGACAGCAGCCCCGTCGACGATCGCATCGATCTTGCCATTACCGTTGGACACATCGTGCTGTTCGGCAACCCGGAGAAGCGGGTCGACGGCCGACTCACTCATCTCAGGCTGACATCCTGAGCGGTACCTCTGGAAAAGTCTCCCGCTCGTAGTAGCCCTGTGTGAAGAAGTAATCGAATTTCTCAGCGATGGCGACTTCTGATCGCGCACACATGTATTCGCCGTAGTGCGCTCGTTTAGATGCATTCAGGTGATCGAGTGCGGGCTTGGCGTAACCGAACTTCTCGGCATACGCCATCATGTCGTGATCCAGCTGTTCGAAGCGAATTATCTGCAGGTTGTGCGGCTGCTCCCCGTCGAGCGTCATCCAGCGACTGGGACAGCTGGTAGAGACCTTGTCGCAGAAATCGGTAAATTCGTTTTCAGCTGCGGTGATGAAGTTCGGCCGCGACTGATTCGACTTCCAGCGATACGCCTTGCGCATGAAGTGATAGTTGGAAACCATCAGGTCATAGGGATTGCGTATCGCGCAGAAGACCCCCTGCATGGCACGAAGGTCGCCGCCAGCCTCGCGGATGATCTTCTCCGAGTCAGCCAGGTTCTCATGACCGCGGCCAAGCACGATTCCGGTCTTCTCGAGTTCGCAATCGGCCAGCTCGTTGAATTGCCCCGGCGAGATGTATCCTGCAACCGGAGCCGGCCACGCCTTGACGAAAAAACGTGTCAGCGTCTTGCCGGCGGTCTTCGGGTAGTGCACGAAACAGAAGTCATCACACCAGAGCATCGATTCTTCTCCTGCAAGAGAGGCAGATTCGGAATCTGCGGTTGATTCGTAATCGAGTGTGAGCCCGGCGGCGACGGACGTCCGGGCTCACTCTCACGCGCTCCTGCGAACGTCTCCGCGCAAGGAACGATCCATGATGGTGAGAATGCTCGCCACGCGGGTATCCCAGGCAATGGAATCCATCGTTCGCTGCCACTCGGAGGACGATGTATCGACGCTCGTAGACACCGCTGCCCGTATTTCCCTGATGAAACCTTCTGCATCCGTCGCGGTGCGAAGATCGGCTCCGAGATCGGGCAGGTTGCCGATCTCCGACGAAACGACGGGAAGCGCTGAAGCGAAATAGTTGTAGACTTTCAGCGGATTCATCCGCTCGGTCATCCGATTGGACAGATGCGGCACCAGTCCGACATCGAACGCGCAAAGATGATCTGGCAAGCTGGCGTATGGCACCAGACCGGGCATGTGCACATTGGGATACCGGGCGAGACTCTCGGCATTCGGGTTATCACCTGAAGGTCCGAAGAACACAAACGAGATCTCCGGCATGGCCGTGACGACCTGGTGCAGCAAGAGCCAGTCGATACGATCACGCAGGTTACCCACGTAACCCGCAATCGGGCCCTTGATGTTCGCGAGCGCGGCAGGTACCGCACTCCTCGGAAATTCGCTGAAGCGCTCTGCACCATTGGCGACGACGTGGATGTTCGGCGCGAACTCTCCCATGGCATCCGCCAGCGCATCGCAGTTGGCAAAGACGAGATCGGAACGCTGCAAGGTCTCGCGGTAGCTCTCTTCGAGCTTCGTGCGATAGAGCTCGGTACTCTCCCAGGCACGCTGATCATCGATCAGATCAGCGACGACTCCCCCGAAACCCACCTTGTCGATGATCTCCGGCGCATCCCAGATCACCGGACAGAACCAGGCAACCGTCTGTGACGCTCGCATGCCTGCTTCCTCGAGCTGTTCGTTGACGAAGCGTACGTAGCCTTCCCGTCTGTACATGGGTGCTCCGAACAGTCGCCCACGTCGCGGCCGATCCGTAGCGATGAAGGTGCGGGCACGATGCGAGACGGTGTCGAGAACGCCGGCCTGACGATCGATCAGGTTTCGCAGGATGAGGTCTTCCTGCCCACTGCCGTCCTTGAACTCGGGCGCGAAATACTTGTCGAGCGATGGCGCCGTCCGCGGAGCGTCGAGGTGCAGAAACTTCTCGACACGACCAGAGGCCGCGAGATAGCGGGCAATCATGTCGGAACGGCGACCGTACAATCCGGTGTCGTTCTGCTTCCAGAAGAACGCGATGTCATAGCAGCAATCACGTTGCCGTATGACGCTCGGGAATCGATTCGGTGGCGCTGTCCCCTCCTCCGCTGTCAGTGACGCCAGGCGTTCACTTCTATATTGCTCGCGGACGAGATCGACCATCTCGGCAAGCGGTTCTGACAATCGCGCTTCGCCCTCATCACGTTCGACAGGATCGCCCTTGCGGCGAATCTGGCGCGGCGACCAAGGCGCGGCGGCGTATCGAGAGTCCAGCACGCCTTCGCGCCGGCCGTCACTGCGTGTTCCTGCTTCGTCGATCGCCATCACGAGTCGGGCGCGATTGACGCTGAAGCCGAGTTCGTTGACGAAATCACGACGCGCCCGCATGGCATCGTGAACCGCATCGACGCGTTCGCCTTTCAGCTTCAGAATCGCTTCTGCCAGACGAGCCTTGTCGGTTTCCCGTATGCATCCCGACGCGATGAGATCGACCAGTGGCGGCGTTCGCGTCGCCAACACCGGTACGCCGAGCGACAACGCATCCGAGATCTTTGCCGGTATCTGGTACTGACTGATCGGGTGATCGAGATCCTGGATCAGCGGTACGAGATCGGCCCCGGCGAGTAACTCGGGCAATTCGTCAAATGCACAATTCGGATGCATCACCACGCGTGCGCGATGCCCTTGCAAGGCCTCTCGCAGTTTCCGGTCGCCGACGTCACCGACCAGATGAAAGACGATATCGGGATCTCCGGTCTCCGCTACCGCATCGGCGACGTCAAGCACGCCCTTGTGCAGACGCGGCGTGCCGACGAACACGAGTGCATAGTCGGTTTCGGAAATTCCGAGGCGTTCACGCGCACTTTCACGGCGCTCAACGGAATTGACGAAGGCCTGTTCATCACGCGCATGCCGTACGATGTGCCCGCCGAATCTGTCACGCAAGGCCACGTTCGAGACCGTCACCGCATCAGCGGCAGTAATCAGCGATTGCGCATAGCGTGTACCGAGTTCCTCGAAGGGCAAGCGCAGCGCCTCCTGACGTTCGGGATAAATGTCGGCCAGCGATGCGAACGATTCGTTCTTGAAGAACGAGAGTTCGAAATCGTCGACATCCAGAACCATGGGACAATCGCTGCTGTCCTTGATCAGGGCACCGAGATACAGCGAAGGCAGTCGCGGCTTGCAGACGTAGACAATATCGTAGCGGCGGGTCGCGGCAAGCACCTCGGCCTTTGGAACGAAATCGACGAGCGTCGAGCAACGGAAGCTGCGGACTTGCAGATTCTCGCCACGCAGCGGCCCCCACAGTTCGTCGCCATAGCGTGACCAGAGTGGCCCGATCAGATCGACATCCCAGTCCTTTTCGAGCAGTCGGTACAGAACATAGGCACGGCCGACCGGGTTGTGGCCAATGTCCCAGGCGACGACCGCCGCCCGTCCACGCACCGGCTTGCGTGTGGTGCTGTCTTCAAGCGCGGCCGCTCTTGCGTTGACACCGGCATCGGCTATCGCCTGCCGAGTCCTTGCCGCTTCGGCCAGACCGAAGGCGTTGGCTTCTTCGGCAAGATGCCTGAGATTGCGCTCGAGGCGCGCCAGGCGAATATCCTTGTAATCCATCTGTGCTGTCGGCAACCGATTCTTCTCACCGGGAAGGGTCTTGTCGTGTACGCGCGCAGCGTCTGCGAAGCCAGTCACTCAGGCCGCCTGCAAGCTTTGATCGATCAACACGAAACCGAGACTGCGGGGGTCTCTTGCTTCATCGACGGGCTCGGGCTCACACTCGAGTTTCAGCACGACCCGACCGCGACGACCACCACTGATCAAGGGCACGACGTTGTTCTTGTCACGCTCCAGCCAGATTTCAGACGTCGTACCCTCAGTCTCGTTGCGAATCGTCAGCATCTTTCCGGTCGAGCTCGGCGAGGCGGGAAGGAACGCGCCGAGTTCGAGGTTCTGAATGTAGTCCAGTGCCAGACTTGCATCTGAAACAAGCCAGCCATCGTCGAAGGGGTGAGTCAGCCATTCGATGCTGAACAGGGCTTGTGCGTCGAGCGTCATGCGCTGCTCCGAGATCGGAGCACCATCGGGCTCACTCAGAATCACGCGAACCACACCCGTCTCCTCCTCGACGTATTCCTTTCTGAGAAATCCCCGCTCACTACGCGATACCTCAATGACGAGCGAGGCCACCCCGGCAAGGTGGGGCTCGGATAGAACGACACTCTGATCAACCACGGAAAGCGGCATGACGCTCGCTGCCAGGCACATCTGCTCCTCATCGCGAATGCAATACCAGGCGCGTTCGTGTTCGATGAACCAGGCGTTCTTCTGCAACAGGAATTTGAGTTTCATTCGTGACGCATCAAAAGCTACGTGGAAAACGGAACGAGCCCTTCACTATCAGGCTCGTCGCTGCATATGCTGCTCAGGTGCAGGGTCGATGAGGTCCAGTAACGCACTGATCGCCCTTGTGTCGATCGAGAAGCCGGCAGTGCGACGGGCAGCCAGCGTGCGCGCCCGATCGAACTCGCATTCGCCAGTGTCTGTATCGCGGTCGGAAGGACGGTCTGCACAGTGGTGGGCGTAGTAGCGAAGTCCGCACAAGGCACTCATGGCGTGGTAGCAAGGCGCAAGATGCGCGCCATAGAATTCGATGATTCGCGTCCCGCTGGCGCAGAAGACGAGGTTGGTCAAACCAGCGCCATGTGGCGCCGCAACGAGCGTCGATTCGGCGAACAAGTGCGCCTGAGCCTGAATGTCGAGTGTCTCGGGATAGACGATGTCGAAACCCCGGTCCGCGAAGAAGGTCTCGACCTCCTCGAGATTTTCGATGGCTCGACCCTGCGATCGCGCGGCATGCCGAGACACGAAGATGCGCCGAGAAGCAGCAGGCCGATTGCCGGGGGGGAGGAATGCTTCCTTCAGAAAGGCCGGAAGCCAGCATCCCATGGTCGTCGCCATCGCATTGCTCAGACAGGGCGCGATCACCTCCCTGGCGGTGACATAGGGCGACACCTGGTCGGCGAAGATGATCTGCTTTTCTTTCACGCCGAGACGCGCGAGGCTCTCGACCTGAAAGGACGAACGGTACGTCGGCAACAGAACACGATCGGCGGGCCTGAGCGTGATGCCACTCCTCCTGCACAATTCGAGCTTGGGCAGGATATCCGTCATCCAGTGGTAGTAATTGCCGGAGCCGCGAGCCCCGAGCAGGATGACTCGCTCACCCAGGTCGACCGCGTCGTGCGAAGCCATGAGGGTCTGGACAAGTTCGGGATTGCCCATCGTATGTGCATCGATTACACGCCCGGTTGCGTCACGAACAAGCGTGTTGTGAGCCTCCTGCCAAAGCTCCCCGCCAACAATCCGGTCAACGTGACACGCAGCGACTGCAATCTGCCGACGTTCGAGCACGTGCGGAGCTTGCGCGGCTATCTGCCCTGGTGCAGGCAAATCGATACGCGAGGCTTCAAACACGACGGTCCTGTCCATGGCCGCGCTCATGCCTGCCGAAACCTCGGAGGCTGTCGCCTTGCCCTGCGGAGCTGCCTTGTCCAGCGCTTTGACGATGTCAGCGTACGTCGACGAAAATCTGACAGGCAAGTTTCCACGATGGCACGCGATTGCCTCCTCGATCAGACCCTGTACTTCGAGAATCCGCCCGAGCAGATAGACGGTCTCGGCCCAACCCGGGGCGAGGACGATGGCCTCGATTGCCAGTGTCTCCGCTTCGATAGAATCACCCGCCTCGAGCAATCGCGAGGCCTTTGCCATCAACCGCCTCGCCTCGCTTCGGCGCTCACGGAAGGTGCGTCCGGACGTGTCGGCAGGCAAATTGCGCAACTTCTGCCGCAGCCGCCTGACACTGTGCGGAACGGGTAAGGTCGCTGACATCGAAACGCGGCTCGCTCCATCGGGAATGCTCTGACGAGCACGTTCTGTTCCAGCCGCTCTGCTGATGGCAAGGTCGCTTCCTCGCAATGTTCTGCCGTGCCAATGTTCTGCCTTGCAGATGTTCTGCCGCGCCGGGCTCTGCCGGGCCTGTTCGACATCTCGACAAAAGCCCGCTGGCCCCCCCCTGTTGATCAGTCAGAGGCAGCCGATAAGGGTGATACGTCGGTATCCGCCGCCTCGGCACCATCTTTCCGCCAGACGGATCTGTCTGCAACGCGCAGCTCGGCATTCCAGAGCACGGTAGGGCGTATGGCGGCACTGCACAGCGACAATTCTTTCACCACGGTAGCTATGAACAGACCACTCAGTCGATTCGGTACCTTGCTGTTGTTCAGCTTCGCCATAGAACCCGTTCTGGCCGAAGACCCCGTTTTGGCCGAAAGCCCTGTCTACTACCTCGAATCGGATGGCGTGGTCGTTTTCGAGGTCGAGTCGACAGCGCTGCAAGGCGACTGGGTTCTCGAGACGACACTTTCCGACTACACCGGAAGTGGCTACATTCGCTGGGACGGGGACAACTTCTACCGCAAGGCAGATGCCGGCCAAGGTGCCCTGACGTATCACGTCACGATCGAGAATGCGGGCAACTACCAGATTTTCTGGCGTAGCCGAATCAGCATCGGTGAGGACCCAAAGGAGCACAACGACTCCTGGGTTCGCATGGCGTCAGGAGTCGACATTGAAGATGAAGAACCGCTGAATGGCTGGACCAAGGCATACATGAACGATGTCAATGCCTGGTCCTGGCGCACCAAGACAACTGACTCCGTGGGGAATCCGCTGCGCCAGTATTTCAGCGCAGGCGACCATGTCATCGAGATCAGCGGGCGATCGTTCGGGCACGCCATCGACCGGGTGGTCTTGATTCAGTACGAAAGCCAGGGAACCGGCGATGACAAGCTGACTTCCCTGCCCGAGTCAGCCACCTCCACAGAGGCTTCGGCAACTGGTGGCGCGGGCGACACGGGTAACGCTGGGGGCGACGGCGCTGCGAGCGGTGCTGACGGCGACACTGACGGCGGCGGCCAATCCGGCGACACGGCCGGCGACACGGCCGGCGAGTCAGCCGGCGACAGCGGGACGGATACCGGCACTGAGTCTGGCAGTACCGACGGGGCCGACACCGGCAGCAATGGAGAGAGTGCTGGAACGGACGTCGGTACGACGACAGGTTCCACGAGCACCGATGGCGCGTCGGATACGGCAGGTGGGGACGACGGCAGCACGGGTGGAGATGATGGCTCAGGCTCCTCCGGTACCGCTGGCGAAGGGAGTTCGGGCGCGACGGCCGGCGATGAAGGATCAACGGATGGCGACGTGGGTGCAACGGCTGGCACCGCTGCAGAGTCGACAAGTGACAACAGCTCCAGTGGCAACGCATCCGGTGGTGAATCATCCAGTGGTGAAACATCCGGGGACGCCACGGCCGGAGGCAGTCCCGTCGAGCCTTCGAATGCCGCTATTGTCGACACAAGCAGTGACGCACTCGAGATCGAGTCAGGTCAGTGTGTCGGTGGAGAACTCAATCTGGCACCGCTTCACGACATCGACGAACTGGATCAAGGCTTTGCCGACACGGCGAGCCTGAGCGTCGACGATGCTGAGCGAGCACTTCTGCTGTTCGATCTTCGCCGGGTTCCACCGCTATCTTCAGCATCCCTGCAATACACCGTCACTTCGTCTGCCAACGCAGGTCGACTTGCCTTTCAACTCGGTTCACACGCTGACTGGACGGAAGACGGTAATGCTGTAGAGACCGTTGATGCGTCTGGTGAAGCCATGTTCATCGCGCCCGACGCGATGGCCGAACTCGGCTCGGCACAAGCTGAGTGGGCGATCGATTCCCGCTATGAGAGCGCGCTCGACGCGAGCCTCCTGCAGCCTGAAACCTTGACGATACTGGTCGATATGCTGAGTAGTGGTACCAGTCTGTCCATGGTATCCCGGGAAGAACCGGCGCGCGGACCGCGGCTGATACTCGAGGGTGATGCCGATTTCTGCAACGACTACGCGCAGCAGGTCGTCGACGCGAGTACAGGTTCAACGGCCACAGAAGGTAGTGCCAAAGACGGGAACGTCTCGAACACCTCTAGCGGTGGTGGCACGGTTTCGCTCTGGTGGCTCTTGCTACTCGCCCTTCCGCGCCTCAGGAGCCTTCGACCAGGTCGAGCAACTCACCCAGTTCAGTCATGTCGACCGAGAATCCACGTTGCCGAAGCTCGTGCAGATCTTTCTGGCTACGCTGGTGAGACTGGACCGATCTTTCCTTCGTACTACAGCAATGGCTATAGTAATCGAGCCGACAGACCTGACTCAAAGCCCAGTAGCAGACATTGATGAAGTTTCCGTACAGCTCGACTACTTTTGTTTCAGGCTTGCAGTAGGCAATATTGGTCAGGCCAGCGCCGTGAGAAGCAAGCACGATATCGGCTCCGGCAAACAGTCTAGCCTGTGTCGTGACACTATGCTCCTCGGGGTAGATCGCAGAAAACCCGCGTGTCTCGAGGAAAGCGATCAGTTCGTCCTCGTTGTCGATGGACCGCCCGTTGCGTGCGTCCTTGGCGCGCGCAACATATAATCTTGACGGCAGATCTGACCCTTGCGCTCCAGCTTCTACTGCGGTGGCGTGTAGAAACTTCTCGATCAGAAAGGCAGGCACCCACTCAGCCATCGTCAGAGCCATGCTGTTTGCATAGAACGGGACGATCAGCTCGTCAGCGCTCAGACTGGGCGAGCTACGGCTGAGTTGCACGATCTGTTCAGGCGAGATTCCGAGCGCATCCAGTGTGCCCTTCTGAAAACTGCTCGAGCCTGTGAAGACAACCACACGATCTTCTGGACAGATCTCGAAGCCCGCCCTCTCGAACAGATGAATCGAGGGCAGAATGTCCAGCATCCAGTGGTAGTAGTTGTTGTAGCCGCGGTTGCCGATGAAGAACGCACGCCCCGCGACATGTTGTGACGTGATATCGCCGGCAACGGCCTTGACCAGCGACGGTGTGCCACGCGTGTGCTGATCGACAAGGTGACCCGCCGCATCGACAACGACACGATTGAAACCATCGAACCATAATCTACCGCCATCGAGCTTGTCGACCAGTGCCAGGGTAGATGTCACCCGCTTTCGGGAGAACATCGCATCGCGCGGCGCGCGGATACCTTTGGGCGCGTGAATCTTTCTCGTTACCGGCCTGTAGCAGAGATGACGCGTCACACGCGTTGCGGCAACGTTGGCTGGTGTGACTTGCGCATCGATGGTATCGGCCGACCCTACGCTGCCGTCGGGCAGCGCGACGGTGAAGCGGTCCCTGAACCACTCATCAGCCAGAATATCAGGGAGTTTTCCCGCGAAACACTGTTCAGACGCTTTCTGGAGTCCCATGTCGGCAAGCCATTCGCCGACTTCCCGAAAGGTCGACTGCAGACCGGGATGACACTTCAAGGCTTCAATCAGCGCCGTGCTTGCCTCTCTCAGATCACCCTTCGCCCGGGCTGCCCGAGCGTCGTCGACAAGGGCATCAGCTGCCGCCTTGTCAATATCATCGCGCTCCTCGATCTGTAGTTCGGCCACATTCGTCTCAGTTGCCAGGGACTCGCCGCGGGGTTGAGGCAGGGCTGTCATTGATCTGATTCTCCGGCGTACCCTTGACGACTAGAGTTGTATCGCGACGGCAGCGGCAACGGCCACCTTGTAGAGAATATCGACGATGGTCGCGGCGATCTGCAGATTCTTGACCGGGACCCTCGGCAGCACGATCACTTCGTCCCCGGCCCTGACGTTCGGGTTACTGCCGCTGCTCACCTCGCCGTTGGCGTGTATCACGATCAGTCGCTTCTCCAGCGCCTGCTGACTGAAGCCACCCGAGCGTGCAATGTAATCACGAGCTCGCCAACCCTCCTCTGCCAACATCGCTTGCGAAATCAGCACTTCGCCACTCAACAGTACCGACTCGCTCTTCGCAGGAATGGTGACGACATCACCGGCCTGCAGCCGGATATCGGCAACCCGGTCATTACGTGCAACCACGAGTCGCCCACTGGGCTCGACCTTTCGGGCATTCCTGACGAACTGCCCGATCAGCTGCGCTTCCTGCGCACGGATGGAGGATTCCTTGTCGGTCTGCGACGACGCGGTCAGATAGCGTGCTTCGAGCCGTTGCAAGCTCTCTCGCAGCGCTTCTTTCTGGCGCAGTGCAATACCTGACCGGCGAATCGAGATGGCACTGACGTCGGCAAGCAGCGGATCGACAGCAACCAGATCGAGCAATTCCTGCAGTCGGGCATCGCGCGGCACGGCATACCGCGATGGGCCAAGGTACGAACCTTCGATCTCGACGACAATGATCTGCTCCTGTTGATCACTTCGAAAGGTCACCACATCGCCATCGTGAAGACTCAGACCGACAAACTCGGTCAGTGGCACGTACACCGACGAGCTGGCACCGCTGCGAATTCCTGACAAGCCGACATGCGTGACGCCGGGCTGCAACCGCGCCAGCGCCACGATATCCGCACCCGTGGCCGTAACACCGGCGAGTTCGAAGTTCGCCGGATTCGCGACGTCGCCGGTTACCGAGACGGTACTGCCCCGCGCACCGACCAGAATGGTATCGCCATCCCGGAACTGTACTGATTCGAGCCTGCCCTGATGGAGGAAGTCATAGAGATCGATGTCGGCCAGCAATGCGCCGTCGCGGAGTATGCGAACGCTTCGATAGCTGCCGCGCCGGGCATCGATGCCACCGGCCCGATCGATGAAATACAAGACCGAGTTCGACGGAATACCGGCAAACCGCCCGGGATTGGTCACAGACCCCGTAACGAAAACAGCGACAGGCTGGGAACCGTCAAGGCTGGTATAGACTCGAACATTGTCGGTGAAGACCGTCGCAACAGCACGCTTGACATGGTCGTTGAGTGCATCGTTGCGAACCCCGGCTAGCTTGATCGGACCGACTGACGGGAGAAAGACGTTGCCTTGCGGATCGATCGTCAGGCTTTCATTGAACTCGGTTGCGCCCCATATGCGAATGCTCACACGATCCCCGGGTTGCATGACATAAGCCGGATTCAATCCGTCCTCGCGATCGTTGCTGAACCCACCGGTGAAGAGATTCTCGCCATAAGGCCGCGACACATCGTGAAGATCAGTCGCCGCATGCTTCGACACATCCGTAGTGGCCGTTCCTCCACTACTCGCGCGCAATTCATCGACGTCGGCGGCACGCAGCGCGTCGGCTGCCGCCGGGCCGACAGTTGCCGCGGTTGCCCCGGAAAGATCGAGCGACTGAGCGGCAACCGTTCCGGTAACGAGCAAGGTCGATAGAGACAAACAGGGAAGCAGACACTTGAGCAAAGTCATGAGCAGCCAAGGCGGCGAGTCGGGACGATTGAGCGGGAGCATGAGCAGCACGACCCTTCAGCGGCCAATGTGGTCTTTCAGCGCCGACCACATGAGGCCGCCGAGAAGGTAGATAAGAAAGGAGAACACCATGACCGTCAGAATGCGGTTGAGACGCTGCGGTTCGAGCGCTTCATCGGGCAGGTTCGGGCGTATGAAAGTCACCAGGTACTGCTTCTTGCGCTGGGCCTCGATGCGAGCGAGTTCCAGCGAACTCAGCGCCGATGCGTATTGCTGCTGAGCGATCTCCTGTTCGAGAACCAGCGGCTGATAGCGTTCGATGAGCCCGTTCATCTGGCTTCCCTTGCCACCTGCGATGCGTCCCTTCTCCAGCTTGAGCTGTCGTTGCAGCGCGTTCACCCGATTCTTCAGACTGATCACGACTGGTGCATCAGCTCGCATGTAGGCGAGTCGTTCGGTGAGCTCCGCACGCAACTCGACCAGCTGCGACTCGAGACCGGACACGATGCCGAGCAGCGCACTGGACTCGGCCGCCGGGTTGAGCGACAGGTTGGTGTCTCTGAAGGCGGCCATCGACAGGCTCGCAGCGCGCACCTTGCCGGCAGCACGGTCGACCTCTGCGCGTGCCGTAGATAACGCGTCTTCCTCCATGCGTGACGACATGTCATTGACCAGTCGCTCGGACAAGTCGATCACCAGTTCGGCAAGACGCTGAGCGGTGGCAGGATCGAATGCTCGCGCAGTCAGTGTGATCACACCGCTCGAAGAGTCCGATACCAGTCGAACCTGCTTGCTGAAATATTCGAGCAGTGCTTCCTGCGAGGCGTCCTCGGCGAGTCGTGAGAGCGCATCGATGGTAGACGCGCTGTAGTGACTGCGCAGGTCAAGCTCAGCCTGAACACTCTCGAGCATGTCTTGCGATCGAGCGTAGTCGACGACCACCAGATCCTCCTTGCTGCCACTGGAAACGATGGGAGAGGAAAGAATGGCAGCCAGCCCGCCACTCGCTGCCCCGGCCTTTGCCGAGCGTATGGCGAAACGCGCCTCCGATACAAAGAGATCCGATGCGATCAACCCGAAATAGCCGCAGGCAAGCAGTACCGGAATGCCCACGGCAACGCACAGGCTGCGCAGAATTGCACCCATCGTTCAGGCCGCCTGACGTGTCTGCAGGACCTTGTACTGATGCATGGCTTCTTTGAGGTCTTCATAAAGTTCAAGCTTTCCGTCGTGCAGGATTGCGGCCATGTCGCAATTCCGCCGAACGGTCTGCTCGTTGTGCGACACCAGAATGACCGACGCCTGTTCGCGCCGCTCCTCGAATGCCCGGCGAAATTTCTCCTTGTAGCGTGCATCACCTGTTTCAAGTGCTTCATCGACGAGGTAGTAATCGAAGTCGCACGCGAAGCTGACCGAGAAGGCGAAGCGCGATCGCATGCCTGCCGAGTAGTTCTTCAGCGGCACATCGAAATACTGCCCAAGTTCGGAAAACGCTTCAGTGAAAGCCTCTATGTAGCCCGGATCTTCACCGTAAATCCGCGCGACGAACCGCGCGTTTTCCCGCGCCGTCAGGCTTTGCTGGAATCCGCCGGTGTAGCCGAGCGTCCACGACACACGGCCCTCACGCGTGATGCGTCCGGCATCGGCGGGTTCCGCATCCCCGATCAGGCGAATCAGAGTCGATTTTCCAGCGCCGTTCATGCCGAGTATGCCGACACTCCTGCCCTTCGGAAACGTCATCGATACGCTATCGAGTACCGTGCGAACACCCGCCTTCGTCTTGTAGCGTTTGCTGACCTTCTCCAGCCGGATCATGTCCTCAAAGGCCGACGATGGCGCGTCGTCTCAGCGACTGGTGAACGAGCATTCCCAGGGTGAGTACGCCAAGCGACCAGAACGTCGCATAGCGCCAGTCGCCGTGCGGAGACTCGAACTCGTGAAAGAACTCGGACCTGAGCAGCTCCAGCATGTGCAAGATCGGGTTGTAGAGGAGCCAGTCGCGGACGGGCGGTGGAATGGAATCAGCCGTGTAGAAAAGACCGGAGGAGAAGAACAGCGGACGTCCGAGCAAGGTAGAGCTGATCTGGCGTGTCGAAGGCAGGATGGGTGTCAGCGCGGCAAACAGAAACCCCATGCCTGTCCCTAGCGACGCCAGCAGCAGACAGGCCGCGAGAACCCCGAGAGGGTTCTCCACTTCGATACGGTGACCGAACATGTGCGCCAAGCAGAGAATGATCGGAAAGACCAGCAACAGCACCGAGCATTCGAGTATGGCGCGAGCAACGATCACATCGAAAGTCGTGACCTGCGGAAACCCGATCAAGTTCTTGTTCGCCGAAATCGCCCCCTGCATCTGATTCATCGGATCACGGAACATCATGAACGGCACAAAGCCGGTCATCATGAAGAGTACGAGCGGTATGCCTCCAGGATTACCCGAACGTGCCGCCGTGATGATCGTCGCGAACACTGCAACCATGAGCAGCGGCTCGAGAAACGCCCAGAGGAAGCCGAGCTTCTGCTGACCATAGCGACTCAAGGTCTCGCGCAACACGAGCGCCATGATCACTCGTGCCTGCGTACGCAAGGCCTGCATGCAATCGGCCCAGGCTGACTTCAAGTCGACTGTCACGTCGCTCGCCATGCGTTCGGCTCAACGTTTCTTGAACGGCTTCAGTGCTTGCCGGTGGCAATGCTGACGGGCACGGCAAGCCAACGACCAGACTCGAGCGTGGTGGCGTCGTCGATGTCATTGAGCGCTGCAATCCTGCGCCAGTTCTGGGGGTTACCGGTCAAGCGACCAGCAAATGCCCAGAGCGTTTCATCACGATCGACCTTGACCCAGACAAGATCATTGCCGCCGGGTGTCCGCGCAGGCGCCGCGACAGCTGGCGTGTGAGCTTCGGTCTCGGACGCCGGGACAGCCGGTACGAGAGCGCTCGGTGCAGGCACAACCGACGGAGCCGGCCCAGTGCCCAGATACCGCCCGACGGTCCAGGTGCCATCGGCGCGCTGACAACTCACACGCGACAGCACGGTGCCGTTCTCGTCGGCAAGCCTGCGGCAGGTACGACCGCTGGCCGCAGCATAGGTCTTGACGATCCGGTAGCCGCTCACGTCAAGTTCGGAAAAAGACTCTCTACCCTCACTCTGTGCGACCGCCGGTACGACCTGGGGCACGGTATTGCCGACGCCGGACGTCGCACAAGAACTCAGAATCGCCAATGAAACGCAAAGCAGACTCAGGCCAGGCAGTCGGGCCAACGATGGCGCCCCATGGCGGGCTTCTCCAAAAGTCTCTATCACCTGGCCCTCACGCATCGTCATTGGCAAAGATCTCGAGCAAACCGCAGATCAGGTCACCTTCGGTCTCGTGTTCCTCCGTCACGATCAACGCGCGTATCTTGTAGCGCCGCATCATCATCTCGGCCTCCGATACCATCGCCGTGGACGAAATCGTCACCGGTACAGGTGTCATGAAATCGCGAACCGGCTTGTCCATCATGGTGGGGTCCATGATCAGGGCACGTCTGAGATCGCCGTCAGTGAGGATGCCGAAGAGCTTGCCGCCATCAGCGATGATCGCGAGTCCGAGCCGGCCGGAGGTCATGCAGAAGATCGTCTCGCGAACACTTTCGTCAGGACCGATGACAGGCAGGTTCTCGGTGTTCATGACATCCTTCACTCGCGCAAGCAGACGTCGCCCGAGCATTCCACCGGGGTGGAACTGAGCGAAATCGGAAGGCTTGAAATCGCGCGCCTTGATCAGACAGACTGCAAGTGCGTCACCAAGCGCCATGATCGCCAGGGCAGAGGTCGTCGGCGCCAGGTTGTTAGGACAGACTTCGCGCTCGATATCGACCCGCAGCGCCACGTCAGACTGCTTGCCGAGCGTCGTGTCGGATGATCCTACGATGCCGATGATGCGGTTGCTGAAGTACTTCAGCGACGGCATCAGCTTGAGAATTTCCTCCGTCTCGCCGCTGTAGGAGATGAGCACGATCAGGTCGTCGGCCGTGATCATGCCGAGATCGCCGTGGATTGCTTCACCTGGATGAACATAGAAGCTGGGCGTACCGGTCGAAGCGAAGGTCGCCGCCATCTTCTTGCCGACAATGCCGGACTTGCCCATGCCAGATACGATCACCCTGCCTTTGCAGCCAAGGATCAGATTGACTGCCTCATCGAACTCCACCCCGAGATTGCTCGCCAGGGTAGCCAGCGCATGACTCTGCATGTTCAACGACGTGACGGCAGTCGAGATGAAGCTCACTGCTTCATGATCACTGGAAAGCGACGAACGCTGGGCGAGACTCATTGGCGCTGGAAAATCCTATTGCAGTGTTGCCTTTCAGGCACTGCATAGCGATTTCCATACCAGTGCGACTCGACGAATGTCGAGCAACCAGAGCTTTCCATGAAAGGACCGACAAAGGCCAGGACGAGCGCCGCTTCAGCCGGGGACGGGCCGAAGCGCGCGGTATAGTCGCGTCGCTTCGGCAAGGCTTTCGGCTGCAGATTCCGCAAGGCAATTCACATGACCCATCTTGCGACCGGGACGCGCGGCAGCCTTGCCATAAAGGTGCAAGCGGGCAGCCTCGCTTGCGACGACCGGCAGCCAGTCGGGCGATTGCTCATTCCACAATTCGCCGAGGAGGTTGAACATGGTCACCGGACTTTGCAGCGACGTGTCACCGGCAGGCAGTGCGCAGAGCACCCGAAGCTGCGCTTCGAACTGGGAAACACGTGTCGCGTCGAGCGTGTAATGGCCACTGTTATGCGGGCGCGGCGCCATTTCGTTGAACAGGAGCCTACCCTCCGACGTGACGAAGAACTCGATGGCCAATACGCCGTGGTAGTCGATTTTCCCGGCCAGCGATCCGGCCAGGCGGCGCGCTTCAGACAAGGTGTCATCCGTCTGCCGCGACGGTACCGTCGATGTGAACAGGATGCCATCGCGGTGCACATTCTCCGCAATCGGGAAAAAAGTCGTCGTACCGTCGAAGCCACGTGCCAGCACGACCGACAGCTCGGCGGCCAGTTCGATCCGCTGTTCCAGCACCGAAATCACACCTCCGCAGGCGGCAAAGGCTGCGCGGACGTCGTCGGGCGACGAGCAGCGCACTTGACCTTTGCCGTCATAACCGAGCCGCCCCGTCTTCATGATGCCGGGCAGCCTGATCGATGCGATTGCCGGTTCGATATCCGCCTCGGTCTCGATCACGGCATAGGGGACAGGCTCCAGGCCGGCTTCGAGCGCACAGCGTTTCTCGGCGGTTCGGTCTTGTGCAATGGCGACAAGATCAGCTGTCGGAGCGAGCCGTGTGATGCCGGCGACGTGTTGCAGACTGTCTGCAGGGACGTTCTCGAATTCGATTGTCACTGCGTCGCAGGCCAGGGCCAGGCTGCTCAGCGCTTGCTTGTCGTCATAACGAGCCACCAGTGGATGTGCAGCTAGCTGCATGGCAGGCGCCGTCGGGTCGGGATCGAGTACCCAGGTGTCATAGCCGAGGCGGCGCGCCTCGAGAACGAAGTAGCGTCCGAGCTGACCACCGCCGATCACCCCAAGGGTACTGCCGGGCAATAACGGCTCGTGGTTGGCCATCACCGTTTGCTCATGCCGGCGGGACGCGCATGGCGGCCGCACGCGCACGCTGAGACTCGCGGTAGGACGTCAATCGCTCATGCAGGGCCTGATCATGGATCGCAAGCATCGCAACGGCGAACAATGCCGCGTTGGCGGCACCCGCCTCCCCTATGGCGAAGGTGGCAACCGGAATGCCGCGGGGCATCTGGACGATCGAGTGAAGTGAATCCTCACCACCGAGATGGCGGGTCGGCATGGGCACGCCGAGTACCGGAACCGTGGTCTTGGCCGCCAGCATTCCCGGCAGGTGCGCAGCGCCACCAGCACCCGCAATCAGGCAATGCAGGCCACGCGAGCGGGCGCTGCCCGCGTAGTCGAACATCTCGTCCGGCATGCGGTGCGCCGAGACGACGCGTGCTTCATGCGCTACGCTGAATTTGTCGAGTATCGCGACTGCGTGAGACATGCAGCCCCAATCGCTGTCACTACCCATGACGACGCCGACGACAACATCGCGAACACTCATCGTGAATCCACCTAAGGCCGGACGCGGGCAGCGCAGTATACTCGCGCGCTCGACCGCCAACTCCGAAGAATGTGATGAGCGATACCCCGCAGCGAGTCGACGACGTCGGACTGCACACCTCTTCGATCACCTCGCTGCCACTGCACTATCGGGGCAAGGTTCGCGATATCTACGAGATCGACGCTGCGCATTGGTTGATCATCGCCACCGATCGCGTTTCAGCCTTCGATGTGATCTTGCCGACCGTCATACCAGGCAAGGGCAAGCTGCTCACGGCGCTTGCCCTGTTCTGGTTCGAGCGTGTACGGGCGCTGATTCCGAACCATCTGGCGAACCGACCACTCGAGGAGATTCTCCCCGACCCACTTGAACGCGCCCAGGCCGAAGGTCGTTGCATGATCGTGCGACGCCTCAAACCCCTGCCTATCGAGGCCATCGTGCGCGGCTACCTCGCAGGTTCCGGCTGGCTCGACTATCGTGCGGGGGGACAGGTCTGCGGTATTGATCTGCCGCCGGGACTGTCGCAGGCCGATCGCCTGCCGAGACTCCTGTTCACACCGGCAACCAAGGCGGCGGCGGGCGAGCACGACGAGAACATTTCCTACGAGGCGATGGAATCGCTTGTCGGCCGCGATCGAGCGGACGAAACAAGACGGGTGAGTCTCGCCCTGTACCGTGACGCGGCAAGACACGCGGAGGCTCGCGGCATCATCATCGCCGACACCAAATTCGAGTTCGGTACCGATGCCGCCGGCAATCTCGTCCTGATGGACGAAATCCTGACGCCTGATTCCTCACGGTTCTGGGAAGCCGAGACCTGGCAGCCTGGCGCCAGCCCGGCAAGCTACGACAAGCAGTACGTGCGCGACTGGCTGGAAACACTCCACTGGGACAAGACCGCACCCGGACCGGAAGTACCCGCCGAGATCGTCGCCGGTACGTTGGCGAGATATCGCGAAGCGCTCGGCCGCCTGACAGGCCCGGCAACAAGCACCGACGATTGACAGCCGGTGTCGATCCGACGAGCAGGCTGACCCCTCAGCCTGTCCGGGCACACGCCCGGATACAGACTTTGTGGCTGGGCTTCGGCTTCGGCTAGGCGATCGTGACCCGCTCGTCGAGATAGGCGTCCTGGATGGCGTGCAACAGCTCCACGCCCTCCTTCATCGGCTTCTGGAACGCCTTGCGCCCAGAGATCATGCCCATGCCACCCGCGCGCTTGTTGATGACTGCCGTGCGCACGGCCTGCCCCAGATCACCCGCACCACCGGAACCCCCTCCCGAATTGATCAGCCCGGCCCGCCCCATGTAGCAATTCGCTACCTGGTAGCGCACCAGATCGACCGGGTGATCGCTGGTCAGCTCCGAATAGACTTTCTCGTGCGTGTTGCCGAACCCGACTGCCGTGTAACCGCCGTTGTTCTCAGCCTGCTTCTGCTTGACGATGTCGGCCTGGATGGTTGCTGCAAGGTGATTCGCCTGCCCGGTCAGATCGGCAGACGAGTGATAGTCGACGCCATCCTTCTTGAACGCCGGGTTGCGGAGATACGCCCACAGAACCGTGGCCATGCCGAGCTGGTGTGCGCGGTGAAAGGCTTCCGAAATCTCGGTGATCTGGTGCCGGGAGCCTTCCGATCCGAAGTAGATCGTCGCCCCGACGGACAGCGCTCCCAGATCGAATGCCTGCTCTACCTGAGCGAACAAGGTCTGCTCGTACATCGCGGGCAAGGTCAGGGTCTCGTTGTGGTTCAACTTCACCATGAAGGGGATACGGTGGGCATAACGCCGCGACACGGCACCGAGCACGCCAAGTGTCGAGGCAACACAGTTGCAGCCACCCTCGATGGCCAGTTCGACGATGTTCGCCGGGTCGAAGTAGATTGGATTGGGCGCGAACGACGCCCCACCGGAATGTTCTATACCCTGGTCCACAGGCAGCATCGAGACATAGCCCGTGCCGCCGAGACGACCGGCATCGAAGATCTGCTGCATGGCACGCATCGTCCCCGGCCCGCGATCACTGACGCCGATGACCCGTGTGACGTAGTCCGGCCCGGGCTTGTGGATGAGATCCTTCGGCAATCCGGCGCAGGTGTGATCCAGCAGGTATTCGGCTTCATCGCCAAGCAGCTCGAGTGTGTCGCTCATCGTCATCTTATCCTGTTCGTCAAACGGGCTGCGCAAGCGTCACGCCACGCAGATCTTGTCAGTTTTCGCGGTCGTGCAGAACGGCAACGGCAGGCAGCGTCTTGCCTTCGAGAAACTCAAGAAACGCGCCACCACCGGTCGACACGTAAGAGACACGATCCTCGAGTTCGTACTTGTCGACCGCGGCAAGGGTGTCACCGCCGCCGGCGATGGAGAAGGCTCGGGCATCGGCCACGGCACGGGAAACAACCTCGGTGCCGTTGGCGAAGGCGTCGAATTCGAAGACGCCGACCGGTCCGTTCCAGACGATCGTGCCGGCATCGGTGAGCAGCGACGCATAGTGTCGAGCGGTCTCGGGACCGATATCGAGTATCAGTTCGTCCGGGCCGACATCCGCCACCCCGCGCACCATCGCTTCCGCGTCGGCGGCGAATGCTGTCGCCACGACAACGTCTGTCGGTACGGGAATCGATGCGCCCGACTCTTCAGCCTGGCGCATCAACGCACGCGCCTTGTCGACGAGATCCGCCTCGTACAACGACTTGCCGACCGCGTGTCCAGATGCCGCGATGAAGGTATTGGCGATGCCGCCACCGACGATCAATTGATCGACCTTGCCGAGCAGACTCTCGAGCACCGTCAGCTTGGTCGAGACCTTGGAGCCACCGACAATGGCGACAAGCGGACGGGCCGGCTCGTCCAGGGCCTGACCGAGCGCATCGAGCTCGGCGGCGAGCAATGGGCCAGCACACGCGACCGGCGCGTGTTTCGCCACACTGTGTGTCGAGGCTTGTGCTCGATGCGCGGTCCCGAACGCATCCATCGCAAAAAGATCGCAGAGCGCCGCGTAGCGTTTGCCAAGTGCTTCATCGTCGGCTTTCTCACCCACATTGAAGCGGACGTTCTCGAGCAGGCAGATCTCGCCGTCGGCAAGTTGCGGAGCCACGTCGAGGTAGTCGGCAACCAGCCTCACTTCCTGGCCAAGCAACTCCGAGAGTCGCTCGGCCACCGGCGCCAGCGAGTCGGCCGGGTCATGTTCACCTTCAGTCGGTCGCCCGAGATGCGACATGACCATGACCTGCGCACCGGCGCCGATGGCGTGCTGCAGAGTAGGCAGAGAGGCTCGGATGCGCTTGTCCGACGTGATCTCGCCCGCCTTCAAGGGCACGTTGAGATCCTGTCGGATCAGCACACGTTGCCCGGCCAGCGGCGTTTCCGTCAACAGTCGCATCGATCAGCCAGCCTGCATGGCAGCAAGCGTCGTATCGAGCATGCGATTGGAGAACCCCCACTCGTTGTCGTACCAGGAGCACGCCTTGACAAGTGTGCCACCCATGACACGGGTCATGCCGGCGTCGAAGTTCGACGAGGTGCTCGTGTGATTGAAATCCACCGAGACCAGTGGTGCTTCCGTATAAGCGAGTACCTTGCCATCGGCCGCTTTCTTCACGATCTCGTTGATCTCCTCGACGGAGGTTTCGCGGCCCGCGGTGAAGGTCAGGTCGACGATGGAGACGTTTATCGTCGGGACGCGCATCGCGAAGCCGTCGAGCTTGCCATTCAACTCGGGCAGTACAAGTCCGACCGCCTTGGCCGCACCGGTACTGGTCGGGATCATGCTCATCGTCGCAGAGCGCGCCCGGCGCAGATCCTCGTGATAGACATCGGTCAGGACCTGATCGTTGGTGTAGGCATGAATGGTCGTCATCAGGCCGCTTTCGATCCCGACCGACTCGTGCAGGGCCTTGGCCATCGGCGCCAGGCAGTTTGTCGTGCAGGACGCGTTGGAGATGATGCTGTCTGAAGCTTTCAATGAGCCCTCATTGACACCGAAGACCACGGTTGCATCGATGTCGCCCTTGGCCGGCGCCGAGATGAGAACCTTCTTGGCGCCACCCTCGAGGTGCAGCGACGCTTTCTCCTGACTGGCGAAGAACCCTGTGCATTCGAGCACCACATCGACACCGAGATCCTTCCAGGGCAATTTCGCGGGATCACGCTCTGCGAGCACGCGCATGCGATCACCGTTGACGACCATGTAGTCGCCATCGACGGTGACCTCACCCGGAAAACGGCCGTGCGCCGTATCGTACTGAGTCAGATGAGCATTGGTGTTCGTATCACCGAGATCATTGATCGCGACGACATCGAATTCCTTCTCCCTGCCTCCCTCGAAAATGGCTCGGAGGACGTTTCGGCCGATACGGCCATACCCGTTGATCGCGATCTTGACTGCCATGGTTGTATCACTCCCCATTTGGATGTTTTGATTGGACTTGAGATGACGCTTTCGTGGTGGCGGCAAGACCGATGCCGTTTTCAGGCGCCTCGAGCAAGCAGTTCTCGAACCCGCCCGGCAAGCGTCTCTGCGGTCAGTCCAAAGTGCTTGAAGACGTCCGCGGCCGGCCCCGATTCGCCGAAGGTATCGATACCGAGCACGTCGCCTCTCAGTCCGACATATTTCCGCCACAGATCGGTAACACCAGCCTCGACCGCGACGCGTGCGGTCACGGACGGCGGCAACACCGAATCGCGGTATGTCGTGTCCTGTTGGTCGAACACATCGGTACTCGGCATGGACACCACGCGTATGCCGACTCCCTCCGCGGACAGGTTTTCCGCCGCCGCCATCGCCAGTGACACTTCCGATCCCGTGGCAATGATGATGGCCGCGGGCTCACCCTGTGGCTGATGCAACACGTAGCCGCCGCGAGCGATGTCGGCCACCTGGCTGGTGGAGCGCGTCTGATGCGGCAGGGACTGGCGGGTGAAGACGAGACTCGTCGGTCCGTCCTCTCGTTCGATGGCAGCTTTCCAGGCCACTGTCGACTCGACCGCATCACAGGGGCGCCAGAGCGACATCTTCGGCATGAGACGAAGTGTCGCGGTCTGCTCTACCGGCTGGTGTGTGGGCCCATCTTCACCGACACCAATGGAATCGTGGGTGAATACGAAAATGTTCGGCAGACCCATGATGGCCGCCATGCGCAGCGCATTCCGCGCGTATTCGGAGAAGATCAGAAAGGTGGCCGAATAGGGTCTGAAGCCCCCGTGCAGCACGATGCCGTTGGTCATCGCGACCATGCCGAATTCGCGTACACCGTAGTTGACGTAATTGCCGGCGGGATCGTCTTCCACGACCACACTACCGTCCCATAGCGTGAGATTCGAGCCCGCAAGGTCGGCCGAGCCACCGATGAATTCCGGCAACAACGGCCCGAATCCATTCAGCGCATTCTGCGAAGCCTTGCGCGATGCGATCGATTCGCCCTTCTCGATGACCGATGCGATGACCTTGTCGGCCCTCTCGTTCCAGGCAGTCGGCAGCTCACCGGCCATGCGTCGCTCGAATTCGGCTGCGAGCTCGGGATGTGCGTCACCAAACGCCACGAGCCGTGACTGCCATTCGTCTTCCTGTTGCTGGCCCGCCTCGATCGCATTCCATTCGGCACTGATATCATCCGGAATCTCGAAGGGCGGATAGTTCCAGCCGAGCTCCTTTCTTACCAGCGCAATCTCGTCATCGCCGAGCGGTGCACCGTGAGCTCCCTTGGTTCCGCCCTTGTTGGGTGAACCGAAGCCGATCGTGGTCCTTGCGCAGATCAATGTCGGCCTGCTGACTTCGGCCTTGGCCGCGACGAAAGCCTGATCGATGGCCTCGCCATCATGACCGTCCACGTTCCTCAACACCTGCCAGCCGTAGGCTTCGAATCGTGCCGGCGTGTCGTCTGTGAACCAGCCGTCAACCTGACCGTCGATGGAGATGCCGTTGTCATCGTAGATGGCGATCAGCTTGCCGAGTCCGAGCGTGCCCGCCAATGAGCAGACCTCATGCGAGATCCCTTCCATCAAGCAGCCGTCGCCGAGGAACACCCAGGTGCGATGATCGACCAGGACATGACCGTCCCGATTGAACTGCGCCGCAAGGGTACGCTCGGCGAGTGCCATGCCGACCGCGTTGGCGAGCCCCTGACCGAGCGGTCCCGTGGTGGTCTCGACTCCCGGGGCATAGCCGTATTCGGGATGGCCCGGCGTCTTCGAGTGCAACTGCCGGAAATTCTTCAGTTCATTCATCGGCAGGTCGTATCCGCTCAGGTGCAGGAGCGAGTACAGCAGCATCGAACCGTGTCCGTTCGAGAGCACGAACCGATCGCGATCGAACCAGCCGGGGTTCGCCGGATTGTGAACCAGATGATCGTGCCAGAGCACCTCGGCAATATCCGCCATTCCCATGGGAGCACCCGGATGGCCGGAATTGGCTGCCTGGACGGCATCCATGCTCAACGCACGAATCGCGTTGGCACGGGTCCGACGATTAGACATGCAAGGAACCTCGTGATGAAGGGCCGATGTCGGCTGGGCGCGAAGTATATAGCGAGGGCCGCGTGCTTCACGACATTGCGAGGTCATCGACCATAAAACGTCGGTCTGAGCATTGCGAGAAGCGAAAAATCGACCGATGTGTCGTTTGCTTGACGGCGTTGACGGGGAACCTTGTCTGTCTTGCATGGCTTGATTCTTTGAGCGCGAGCCTGATTCTCGTGAGCGAGGGCCTGATCCTTCTTGAAATGACGTCATCAGCCGATATGTTCGCGACCGGTCGGGCCGATCCGGGTCAATGACAACGACGCTGCCAAGCGTTGCAACTTTTACTGTACAACTCGCCCAACCCGGCATAGCATGAGGGGTTTGGCTGATCGCAGAGGTTATATGAGCGCACGCATTGCGATGGACAAGACCCAGCAGTCCAACCTCAAGCAGCTGATCGCCAAGGGGAAGGAACAGGGTTTTCTGACCTATGCGGAGGTCAACGATCACCTGCCCGAAGGTATCGTCGACCCGGAACAGGTCGAAGAGATCATTGCGATGATCGCCGACATGGGCATTACTGTCGGTGAAGTAGCGCCGGAAGCCGACACCCTCTCCATATCGGAGAGCAGCAACAACACCGATGACGATGCCGCCGACGAAGCCGCCGCGGTGCTCGCGACGGTCGATGGTGAGTTCGGACGCACGACCGATCCGGTGCGCATGTACATGCGTGAGATGGGCACCGTCGAGCTGTTGACGCGAGAAGGCGAGATCGAGATCGCCAAGCGTATCGAAGACGGCCTGCTGCAGGTACTGAGCGCCCTGGGCACCTATCCCGAAACGATCAACCTGGTGCTGGAGCGTTACCAGCAGGTTCGCGACGAACAGACGCGGATGAGTGACCTGATCGTCAACTTCCGCGAGACAAGTGACGAAATCAATGTCGCCAAGCCGCCGTCGGAGAAGAGTGACGATGACGAGCCGGTGGACACCGGCCCGGATCTCGAAGAGGTCCATCGCCGGGTCACCGCATTGCAACGCGCCTATGCCAAGTCGCTCAAGGCGATCGATGCCTCGGGCGGCGTGCAGGATGAAGCCGGCAAGGAGGCCATGGAAAAGGTCTCGAAGATTTTTCTCGAATTCAAGTACCACCCGAATTTCGTCGCCTTGCTGACCACGGGTCTGCGCGGCCAGGTCGAACGTATCCGCTCACTCGAACGGCAGATCCGCGACATCTGCGTCAAGAACTGCAAGATGCCGCGTTCAGCATTCATCCAGAGCTTTCCGGGCCACGAGACTGATAGCGAATGGCTCGAGGGCCTGCTGAAGTCACGCAAGCCCTACGTCACCGCCCTGAAGGAGCGTCGCTCCGAGATCGAGATGCTGCAGAGTCGCATCCACCAGATCTGCGTTGCCGCCCTGCTGCCAATCACCGAGATCAAGGAAATCAACCGGCGGATGTCGATCGGTGAAGCCAAGGCTCGCCGCGCCAAGAAGGAAATGGTGGAGGCCAACCTCCGGCTCGTCATCTCCATCGCGAAGAAATACACGAATCGCGGCTTGCAGTTTCTCGACCTCATCCAGGAAGGCAATATCGGCCTGATGAAGGCCGTGGACAAGTTTGAATACCGTCGTGGCTACAAGTTCTCGACCTACGCCACGTGGTGGATTCGTCAGGCAATCACCCGATCGATCGCGGATCAGGCGCGCACCATCCGGATTCCGGTGCACATGATCGAGACGATCAACAAGCTGAATCGCATCAGCCGTCAGATGCTGCAGGTCATGGGCCGCGAAGCCACGCCCGAGGAGCTGGCAGAGAAGATGGAAATGCCGGAGGACAAGATTCGCAAGGTCCTGAAGATTGCCAAGGAGCCGATCTCGATGGAGACCCCCATCGGCGACGACGAGGACAGTCACCTTGGCGATTTCATCGAAGACCAGAATATCCTCTCGCCCATCGAGACGGCGACAGGCTTGGGTCTCGGCGAAACAACGCACGAAGTCCTTGCCAGTCTGACCCCGCGTGAGGCCAAGGTGCTGCGCATGCGCTTCGGCATCGACATGAACACCGATCACACGCTCGAGGAAGTCGGCAAGCAGTTCGACGTCACGCGCGAGCGTATCCGACAGATCGAAGCGAAGGCCCTGCGCAAGCTCAGGCATCCGACACGCTCGGAGCAGCTCAGGAGCTTCCTCGACAACCAGGAATGAGAAAGCTCTCCTGCATTGAACTATCGTCCGCGGCAACCAACCGTGAGGGTGTGAGCGACTTCCCGGATTGATCGGCCCGCTGCATTGAACGAGTTGGCCCATCCGGTGTGATGGGTCGCCATTGATGGCGATTTTTTCAGAGCGCCTCCCCCGCTCTTCGCGCGGGCACTCACACACTGATTCTCACCCTCTCCCTCAAGACCGCTGGCACGAATCTTGTCTCTTCAAGATCGTTCCGGCTTTCCCTTGTCCAACACGGCGGTAAGCGCACTGCTGTCACAACTCGGGTCCGCCACCGCTCTGCTCGGCCGGGCCCTCGGTTGGCACCCGAGCACTTTGTGAACGGGGAAGGTCGCCGATGCAGGTCTCACACCGCCATGACAGCTTCACGGGTCCGTCAGCGCGTCGCGATCGTCGCCGCGAATCGCTTTACCACACGCCGGACATAGAACTCGAGCTACCCGCTCGCCGCCCTCACAGGTCTTCAGGCATTGTCAACGACGCATCACCAGGCGCGATGCTGTGCCTGCTGGCAACGGGCGCACTACTCGGCATCTCCACGAATCTGGCCAAGGTCGCGGGCGCTGCTGCACTTCCGCCTCTGGCCTTTCTCGCTTGGTCGACTGCAGGCGCGAGTCTGGTATTGCTCGTCGTTGCCTGGGTGCGCGGTACGTTGCCACCACTGAACGCGCGTACGCTCGAGTACTACGTGCTGTCGGCATTCGTAACGGTCGCGGCTTCCAATCTGATCGTGTTTTCAGCCGTTCCTCATGTCGGCACAAGCTTCATTGCTCCGCTGATCGCGTTGCCGCCACTACTGACCTATGTCGGCGCGCTCTTTCTCGGCCTGGAGACGTTCAACGCAAGGCGAGCCACCGGTGTCGTCCTCGCCCTGGTCGGTGTCTCGTGGATAACGCTCCTGAAGCTGATCGCGCCCGAATCCGCGACGTTCTGGATTCTGCTGACGCTGGCCTGCCCCGTTCTCTTTGCCATCGGCAATCTCTACCGAACGTTGCGCTGGCCAGTGGGCCTTTCAGCCGATGCTCTGGCGCCCGGCATGCTGGGGGCCGCTGCCTTGATGCTGTTCACAGCCGGCCTGCTACCCTACCCCGTCTTTTCGCTATTCCTGCCGACTGACAGCGTCTTGCCGATCCTGCTTGTACTCACGCAGACGATCGTCTTCGCAGGCCAGTTCCTGCTGTTGCTCGAACTGCAAAGAAGAGGTGGGCCTGTCTATCTCAGCCTGTTCGGGTCTGTCGGCGCGCTCGTCGGCATACCGATTGCCGTATTGCTGCTGGGTGAGCGCACCCCGGAGGGCCTTGCCATCGGCGCCGGACTCATCGGCATCGGGATTACCCTGCTGTCGATGAAAGATGGGAAAAGGTCGAAGCGATGGAAGCGCAAGGGGAGTGTCGAGACCTACCTCTGAAAACTCCCTGCGCTCCCTTCGCGGCAAACGACGTCTAGCAATCGTCTTCGGGTCGAAGGAGCTTCGTGAAAGGAATATAGAGACCTTCTCGAATATGGTAAGGATTACTGCGTCGAAGCTCCTGACAGATCGCCCAGTCGGGATAGGAGTGACTGGCGATTCGGAGCACACCGAGCTCACTGAGCTTCCAGGTATGATTGACGTCGGGATTGCTGATGACGAACTTGATCGCTTTCCGGATCAACGGCGACGAGTAAGAACCCTTGTAGTTCCACAGCTCGTTGTTGATGTGCCGCCGCACCGCTTCAGCGTGATAGACCATGTGTGAAATAGTCATTATCTGGTAGTTGTACGAGCTGTCTTTGGTACGCAGGTAGCTACCGTCGCACCCGGTCGATCCGCGGCGTAGCTCGTTTGGAATTCCGCCATCGTTCTGGATGCCGTGATCCCTGCACCGCGAGTCGCCTCTCCAGTCGTTGCCCATCATGTTCATTTGCGACCACATGTGCGAAACCCTGGCGTGCGCCGGTGTCAGACGGCGGGCGACCGGGTAAGTTTCGTCAAGCATCAAGCTCGTGCCGATGAGGTAGTGACCGATGGCCCAGCCGGCGAAGGCTGCGGTAGTACCCCAGTTGTTCTTGCGCGACCGGGCGATCGCCGCCGCCGTCTTGTACGGCACGTCCGAGAGCCACTTCTGCAGCGCGTATTTGTCGGCCCCCGACCACCCCGACCAGCCTTCGAGCATGATTGCCGAGTCGATCATGATCGGCAGGAAGATGTTCAGATCAAGCGCACACTGATTCTCGCCGCTGTAGTTGATACGCCCGCTGACTTTGTTGTAGCCGCTGGAGCGAGCCAGTTCAAGCAACAAGCCTCTCACCTGACGGGCATACCTTTCGTTGCCCGTAAGGTTATAGGCAAGCGCCTTGGCGAAGATGAGGTTGCCACCGAGCGGCAGCATTCTGACGGTGTCGGGGCTGTTCAGCTTCACACAGTGCTTGTCGTAGATGCTCCCCCCGCGCCTGACCGTGCCAAACGTGCTCGCCATGGAGCCATAGCGCCAGGATTCATTGGCGATCCTGATGAGCATCTCGGCATTGCGCTTCTGAGGGTACTGACCGCGTCGCGCCTGCTCGCCGATCCTCTGGACATCTCGCACCGACACAAGAAATCCCTTGCCTCGTTCCGGCGCAGCCAACGCCTCGATGCTCGGTGCGGACATCACCAGAGCGGTGGTAAGAGCGATAATGACTTTCTTCATCTTTCCATGCATGCGCTAATCCTTTGCCACGGCTTCAGGTGGCTGAAGAGAGTTGATTGTCTGGGGCGTTGAACACAGAGGCGTCGAATTCTGCCGAGGTAGTCAGCAAATCGAACAATCCTTTGTCATCTTCCTGCTATCGATCTTCCTCGTGAACTCTTCTCGAACGGACTCCGTCGCGCTCGAATCGCATCCGGCACTGCTCGGATGGATCGAATCCTGCTAGAGCGTTCCGTACGTGACCAGTGACCATTCTGTAGTGCAAAAGGCTGGTGTCTACATGTGACACGAGCGCCAAGGCGTGGTAAGGCCGCGCGGGGATCGCGTCCTCGTGAGCAGTCGTGACTGCCTGACAGGGCGCATCGACGCCCGGCGCTGAATGCGCTCCAGGCCTGACGACAACGGGTCTCATCGAATACCGTGCAAGCACTCGGGAATCCCTCCCAGGTCGGTTCCAAGCGTTCAAAGAAAGCCAGCTTTGTCGACAGACCGACTAAAAACCTCGACGGCGTCGCACAAAAACTATAACTGGCCTTTCGTCCAAGTCACGCCATGACGCACAAATTAGGTTCGACTCCTGCAAGAATGTAACGAAATCCTGCATGGTAGTGCTTGGCAGCCCCAAGGACCGGCCTCGGCCGAAGCAGCGCTTCGGACTGCGCGGCTATGCGGCCCAGCGAACGCAGCCCGTGTCGATACGAGCCGCTTCCAGCGCGACGCGCCGGGCTGCCAGCGAAAGATGCCGCAACGATGCTGACACCACATTTGTTCGGGCGCGCTGGCGCAGCGAACGTCAAGGTGAGGATCCTGTCCCTCAGGGTCCTCTTCTGGCTGGTCCGGGTTGAAATCGTAGAACATGCCATGCGCGCACTGCGCCCATGATTCGCCTCCATCCGGAGTGCGCCAGACGCCGCCACCCGACACACCGACAACGGCGTCACCCGGGTCGTCTTCACTGGCGGCGATAGAATGAATAACAGGGTAGTCGTACCCGCCGCCGAACCACTGTGTGCGCTCGGGCCTATCCCACAGCGGTCGATTGAGCGTTCAGGTCTCCCCTCGATCGGTGCTCCTGAACAAGCCACCGGGCAAGGATCCGCACCACAATTGACCGGGCCGTTGGCAGATAGTGCGGCGCATCCAGTTCGATCCAGTCGTCGACACCCGGATCCAGACGATGCAACTTGCTACCGAAGTGACCGTGCTCGACAGCCGCATACAGGGCTCCGTCGCGACTGTCCTGCAGCACCATCGGCACCGGATCACCCAGAAAGTGCTCGGCAGTCACTTGCCATCGACCGCCGATAGTTTTCAAGCGGAACAGTCCCTTTTCGGGTGCCTGCATGAAGGATCATGACCTTCTGCCTCCATCGTCCGTCTCATCAGCGTGAGACATCGATTCAATTCGCCAGGATTCGATGTGCTCGGACTTTTCGATGTGCTCGGACTTGATGTGCTCGGACTTGATGTGCTCGGGTTTGCATGTGTTCGGATTCGATCCGCACGGAGTGCAAGGCATCAATCGCCCGACAACGTCTGCATCACGAACACATCGGCATTCGGCGGCAAGGGATCCGACAGCCTCTGCCGATCTTCAATGGCGTGGCCATCGATCAGCAGGACCACGTGCTTGCGCACCGCTCCGGTATCGTCGAGCAGATAGCTCCGCAACCGAGGGTATTGCTCGAACACACCGTGCGGAGCCTCGCCGATCGTCGCACCGGCCAGAGCACATCGTTCAACATTCACGTGCCGGCGGAGGTTCTGCGTAAACACGAAGTCAGCCATGGAGACCCCGCGATGCGCGCATGGCCCATATCGTCTGTCGGACCGTCGCCACGTTGGATCGGTCGACATTCCGGCGGCGACAGGCCGGAAGGCTGATCCTGACACTGCAATGTACACCCGCAGGTGCACTTCTGCAGAAGTACCTTGGTCGATCTGCGCTCGTCGACATGTGGTCGAAAGGCATGGCACGCAAGTTGTCTCCATGGAAAGTGATGATCAATCGACGCAATCGGCGTCTCGCAAATCCCCCAGGCCGCAGACACGACGGCCAGCCGTCCGAATCGTTCCCGTCGACACCGAGGTCATGGCCCAACCTTCTCACCAAGCTGGCGTGGCACTGGCCCGATCACACATGCAAGGCAAGCAGTGGCCAGAGGCCATTGCGCAACTCGAAGCACTCGTCAGTGACGATGGAGCGCAACGCACACCTCAGCGGCTGCTCTTCCAGTGCTACCTGCGCGTGTCACGGTACGCGTCAGCCGTTGCCCTTTGCCAACGGATGGACGCTGCCTCGAACCCTGATCTGCCCTACCTTCTGGCCAAGGCTCACTATCTGCAAGCGCAGTATCCGGTCGCGCTGGAATACCTGGACAACCCGGTAGCGCAGGCATCACATGCCGATGCTCCGTTGATGCTCGTGCGCACGCTTGTCGCGCTGAAACGCCAGGACGACGCAACCAGCCGCGCTACTCTTCTGGCGGCGTGTCCCGATATCTCCCGGCTGATCGCCGCGCGCTGCTGGGAAGCTGCCGGCGCCGTCTTGCAGGCCGAGCAGGCTTATGAAGAGCACCTCGCATCGGCATGCGATGCGGTCGGCTGGGCCGCTTTGCTCAAGTGTCAACTGAATGCACGAGAATGGGGCCGAGCCTGGCAGACCATCGCTCGTGCCGGCGAGCTCGGCATCGACGGTCCGGTGTTTGCTGAAGCCCGAGAGAGACTGTCCAGCGCTTTTCAGGCCGCCGCTCTCGCGCCGCCGTCGTCCACCACGCGGGACGAACTGAGTCGGTATCGCTCCAGTGAGATGATCGTGACCGCAATCGTCGATCGCGTGCTGAAACGGGCTCATGACGACGATCGATTTTCGAAGCGCCAAACCGATCGCTCGCCGAAACGGGTAGTGCTCATCATCGACGCGCTCGGGCCGGGCGGCGCCCAGCGCCAACTCGTCAATCTGGCCAACGCACTGGTGAGCGGCACCGCCGTTTGCGAGATCGTCGTGCTCTGTACGTATCTTGAGCGGAGCGAGCGCGATCGCTTCTATATCGATCAGTTGGATTCCCGAGTCACCGTCGAGTGCTACTTCGACCGTCACAAGGTCGTCACGGTCGGCAGGCTATCCCCTCTGGCAGGTTTCTCGAATCTGCTGGAGCACCTGCAGCCTGTGTCACGGCAGCAGCTGCTCCTGCAATTGTCCGAGCGCCTGGCAGAGTTGCAGCCGGATGCCGTCCAAGGTTGGCTCGACGAGACGTTCATCAACACGGCACTGGCAGGCAGCATGCTCGGCATTCCGGTCATCACCGGCCGCTGGGGCAATACGCCACCAGGAGTGGGCAAGTCGATGACCGAGTGCCAGCGCAGTAACGTGGCCTACCAGATACATGCATTTAAGGCGATCGCGAGGCTACCCGGCATCCGCTACAGCTCGAACTCCGCGGCCAATGGCGAAGCCTATGCGCGCCTGATCGGATTGCATCCGGAAAAGGTCGTGACCATCCACAATGGCATCGACGAGCGGGCCCTGCTGAACGATGCCCGAGCCGAGCCAGATCTGCGATCACAACTCGGCATTCCAGAACAGGCCGCTGTGGTCGGAACGATCATCCGGTTCGTCGCACAGAAGCGCCCCCTGCTCTGGATAGAGTCGGCTTTGTTGGTGGCCGCTCGGCATCCTGATGTCCATTTCGTGTTGCTGGGAGCGGGCGACCAGGAATCCGCCATGCGAGCGCTGACCGTGGCCAGTCCCCTGGAGGGGCGCATCCACTTTGCGGGTACCCACAGAAACGTCGGCGCGTGGCTGAACATGATGAACATCTTCTTGCTCACTTCGCGCATCGAGGGCATACCGAACGCGGCGATCGAAGCACAGGTGATGGGCTGCGCTCTGGTCGCGCCCGATGTCGGCGGCCTGTCGGAGGCAATGGTCCCCGGTTCCACGGGCTTGCTGCTGACCGATCATCGGGCCGAGTCGTTTGCCGGGGCCATCATGTTGCTCCTCGAGCTGCCGCAAAGGCTGGCTCGTTTTCAGTCTCAGGCGCAAAGACACGCGCGAGCCAGGTTTTCGATCGACGCGCTTGCATCGGCTCATCGTCGCTTCTTCGATCTCGACAAAGCACAAGTCGGTCGCACGTTCGACGCGCAGGAACTGGAAAGAAGCTCCGAGCGCCCCCTTCTGGTCGACGAGGCCGTTCGCCAGGATATCGGGCATGTCGAGCGGCTCTACGGTAAACTTGACCGGCTTTCATCCACGACACAGCCCGACGACACACTGCAGTGAGAAGGCGTAGCTGAGTCATTGATGGGCCTGTAGCTCAGTTGGTTAGAGCAGGGGACTCATAATCCCTTGGTCGCAGGTTCGAGTCCTGCCGGGCCCACCATCTATCAGCCTCTGCGGCGAGACCTTGGCCGACTCTGGCGTTGACGCTAACGCGACGGGGCGTCGTCGACAGGCTGCCGGGACCCGTTGCGCGCCGACACTGACGACGCCTGACGAATTTCACTTCTCCGCCGTCGGTGGGCTGATTGACATTGCTCACAGCATCCAGTTCTTTTTGAAACCCGACGTTCCCCTCAAGGCAGGAACCTACCGGATAGCCTTCGAGACCGATCCACAGGATGTCGGTATCAGCCGTATCGACTCCATTGCAAAACAGTGGTCGGCCACTACGGATATCGACAACTGGTCTCACGACATCGATCTGCACGTACACCGCTTCGAGACACTTGCCAACACCGCAACCGATGCCGCTTCGCAACGGCTCGAAAGTGACTGGCGACCGGCGCTGCAGCGGATGCTTGGCCCGCACGCGCTGCATGTCGGTGTCTTTTCAGCGAAGGCGCACCCGCCGAATGCACCGGAGCGCTTCGCTATGCTGCAGAACGAGGGCGGACATCAATGGTGTGACGTTCGACCTGCTGGACGATACGCCCGTTTGTCGACGCGACGATCACTCTTGCGCCCCGCGGAGTACGTCACCCGTGGGGTTCCAGTCACGAATCGAAAGAGAACACCTGACCGATGCTCAGCGACAGCGTCGGCTTGTAATCACGCGTACTGTCGTCGTCGAACGGGAAGGCGAGATCGAGACGGAAGACGCCGGATCCGAACAGCTCCCGGGAACCCAGGCGAGCGCCGAATCCTGCTGACCCATGGACTTCGTCGAACAAGCCTTCCGGGCCTCGATCACCGACCCATCCGGCGTCGACGAAGACGACAGCTCCGAGCCTCATCGTCAGCAATTGAATGGCCGTGGCCGTGCGACTTTCGAGGTTGAGCAACAGACTTTGCTCGCCGTTGAATTCCCGCGTCGACACCAGCACATCAGCTTCAGAGCTGGTCTCGTCGGCATCTCCGGGCACGATCTCGAACTCGACATCAATCTGTGCGAAAAGGTCGAGATCGCGGATATTTCTCTCCAGTTCCTCGAGCTCTTCGGTATCGATCAGGTCGCCCTTGGAAAACCATATCTCACGACGAATCACCGACTCGCGTGTCGTCGTATGCAGACGATTCATCAATCGCGGCATCAGGTATCTGGACGTGGTCGAGTCACCGACGATATTCCGCCGATCGATGACGATGCTCCTGACAGTCCTCGGACGGACTGTGCTGCGAGGGCGGTGATTCACCGTCCGATGCCACGCGAGATATGCGAGCCCTGCCCGGTTCGAATTGCAGAGCAACGCCTGTCGTGAATCAACGGACCATCATTCCCACTCTGACTGCAGCCGTGCAGAGCGGCGCGAGGCACTTGCCTCGGCCGCTCGTATCTTGATCCGGAGCCATTCGAACTCGCTCCGCTCAATTGCGACTGATCAGATCAACCACCTCGTCGATTTCGTCGTACGCGAGTACCGCTTGGCGAGCAGCCTGAGCTGACATCGCGTTTTCGACATAGCCGCTGAGTGTGGCCTTGTTGCCGATTACATGCACATTGACCTGACCGCTGCCACCGACTGCCGACGCGACGTCTGCCGAGGGGCTTCCGGTCGGAGCAGCGAAGGCACTCGTCGTAACGAGCATCGCAGCAAGTGCAAATGTCGTGGATCCAATGGATGGGATAACTTTCATGATCTCTGTCTCCGTCATGGTTTTGATCGTCAAGCCGATCGAACGCCGCGACAGGGGTCACGACGTCGGGGACACAATCGCGCGTCCGCATCTCGGTGGCATGGAAACTCACTGCAGGATCGCTGGAATTTTTCTGAAAATTCGGTACAGCGAGTGAACTTGTTTACGGTGAACTGTCGCCAGCGGAAGCACGATCGAAGGTACGAGAGAGATTGCAAAGCAAGACGAACGGAGCATCCACCCATGCCTGTCGGCTAGCACGGAGGACAGAGACATGAACGAATGTATGGAGCAAGGCGCATCGGCGGCTGTCGATGTCGACTTCGAGAAAAGGATCGAATCCGAGATCAGAGCCTGGACAGGACACGAGACCGATTTCGAGTCCGAGTCCGAGTCCGAAACCGAAACCGAAACAGAGTCCGAGTCCGAGTCCGAGACCGAGACCGATGTGACGACGCGATGCGGTACTGGACCTGTCCCGATGCGTCAGACATCACAGACGATCGCGACGCTGGAACTGCGGACGCGGGCAACCGGAGAATTCGAGCGGGCGTCGCCGATGTCCTCGGCCGAGCATCGCACTCCCGTCGCGGCGCCTGACTGGTCATCGGTACGCGTCATTGACATCGATCTCGACGAATTGCTGGCGAGCATCGAAACAGCGATCGGAGAAACCGGCAAACTCTACTTCTTCGGCAACTGCGCGCTGAACACCGCTGCGCGCTCATTGACGTGCTCGGGACGCTCGGTGCACTTGCGCCCCAAAGTCTATCGCTTGCTCGTGCACCTGCTCGAACAACGCCATCGCGCCGTCTCCCGCGACGAGCTTGGTGATGTTCTCTGGAACGGGCGCTGCGTGGGCAACGCAACGGTCGACAGCACGGTCAAGGCACTGCGAAGTGCGGTGGGTGACGATGGCAGCATGCAATGGGTGGTGCGCACGCTGAGTGGCTACGGCTATCAATTCGTTGCCCCTGTCAAGCTGAGGACGGCTGCCGGGGCGGTCACTTCAGTCCAGCGCCTGGGTGCCACTATGAACCTCGACGTGCGCTTTCATACGGCGCTCCTCGATGGGGTGTACAGCGAACACCGTCACCTATCGACGTGACGTTGTCGCGAGGAAGTCCGTCGAGCACTCTCTCATGACGCTAGCCGTTGATACGTACGTCGATTAGAGTTGACGGCTACCGGGGTTCTCACGCCTCGGATCGGCATACCGAGGCGCTGACGTTGTTCTCTGGAGACGAAGCGAGGTCGGTGTCGCGTGTCAGGGACAATCCGCGCGCTACACCCAAGGTACACGCCGCGATAATCGCAGGCCTTTGCTTTGGTTTGCTCACTTCCACCGTTGCGCTATCACCAGCCGGACACTGGATTGAGCGCACGCTCGCCCTCAACTGGATCTTCACGGCAAGAGGCGAGCGCTCGTCCCCTGCGGACGTCGTCATCGTCAGCATGGACGAGCGCGGTGCCGATCTGCCGGTGGTGACACGTGATGATCGTCGCTGGAGTCGCCACCTCTACGCTGCACTGATTGAAAGGCTCGGGAAAGCGGGTGCGGCGGCCATCGTGCTCGACATCGCGTTCGAGGACCGCACAGACGAGGCGGCGGACCAGGCGCTCGAACGTGCGCTGTCACGCAGTGACCGCGTCGTACTGTTTCAGCGACTGACACGAACCGATGTGGGCGATGTGCCGGTGCCTCCGCTGCCGCGATTTGCGAAAGTCGCTCGCGCTCACGCCGTTTTTCCACTGCCGAAACTTGCGCAACGCATCGACTATTACTGGCCGTTCTTCCATGTTTTCGAGCCTGTCAATGAAGATGATCTGGGAGGCAGCATGAACAACATGCACACCCGCGTCGAGTATGCGCTGACCGAACTGCCCTCACTGCCGGTGGCAGCCTTGCAACTGAAAGTGCTGTACGAGCTTGGTGACTCTGAATTCGAGCAGTTCCTGCGCGAACGCGGGCATATGAGGGGTACCAGAAGTACGACAGCGTTCGCGGCACATCGAAGCCTTGTCCCAGCGATGATCGAACTACGCCGTACCATGATGGGTGATCGTTTCAAGCGCGAATCGACCTTGCAAACCGCCTGGTCGAGCGTCGACCAGGACACCACAGTCTCGCCACTGCTGCATGCGTTACTTGCCGTATTCGCAACCCCTGGCGAACTCCAACTGAACTTCTACGGCCCGTCACGAACGATCAAGACGCTCGATCACGATGAGGTGATCGGCGTTCGTGGAATATCGATCGAAGCGCTGCTTGAATCCATTTCCGGCAAGGTCGTTTTCGTCGGCCACTCGGATCGCTCCCCCATAGATCAGAAAGATGGATTCCGGACGGTCTACACCGGCGACGATGGCGTCGATGTCAGTGGTGTCGAAATCGCGGCGACCGCGTTCGCGAACCTTGCAGACGGGTCGACGTTGCGACCCGCTACCCCCGAAGTCGTGGTGCTGGTACATGTACTGCTCGGCGTCGTGGCCGTTCTGATCGCCCTGCGTGCAAGGGCTGTCCACTCGGTGATATTCATTGTCATGCTCGCTATCGGCTACTTCGCGGTCGTCGTGCACACGGCAGACGTGACCTATCGACTGCTGCCTCTCGGCGTACCGCTTCTCTTGTTGCTGCCATTCGCCCTGATTGCCTCGATTCTTTTCCACCACATCGGATCCCTACGCTTGATCGATCGACTATCTCGTGGCATGCGCGGTTTTCTACCTTCAAGAGCCTTGCGCGATATCGAGTCCGATCAGGTGGAAAGAGCCAAGCCCGAACTTCTGTACGGTGCGTGCATGATCTCGGACGTTCAAGACTACGCCCGGCTTTCCGAATTCCTGCCGTCCGAGCGACTCACGTGCCTGAGTCGGGAGTATTTCGCACTCCTTGCAGAACAGGCGAGGCGTGCCGGCGGCGAGCTGATCGATCTCGAAGGTGACAGCATGACGGCCGTGTGGCTGGGTGAGGAACGCGTACGCAGACACGGTCACCTTGCAGCGCACGCGGCCGTAGAGATCATGGATGCGGTCGAGAAGTTCAACGAGCGACATTCAGACACGCCGTTCACGACGCGCATCGGACTTCATGCAGGCGAGGTAACGGCGGTAAACATCGGCGGTGGACAAACCTACCGCCATCGAGTCATCGGCGACGTCGTTAATTCGACTTCACGTCTCGAGGGCCTGAACAAACGGCTCGGAACGTCCGTGCTGGCGACGCGTGCCGTGATCGACCATGCCAGCCATTTGAACGTGAGGAGAATCGGCACCTTCGTTCTCAAGGGCAAGTCAGAGGCACTGGAAGTCTTCGAGATAGTCGGCCACCGAACATCGACGCCCGCCGGCGAGCACATTCAATACGAGAGATTTGCCCATGCGCTGACCTTGCTCGAACAGGGTCGACCGCGAGAGAGCGAGCGATGCTTTGTCGACTTCCTGCGCGCCGTTGACAGCGACGGACCGGCCCGCTTCTACGTCGATCTGATCAATGGCCGAGGCCCGCCGGATGTCAGTCTGGACGAGGGGGGCATCGTCAGGGTCTTCGGCAAGTAACGGAGTCACGCCTGTACGACAGAGAGGAGATTGCACTATACGTTCTGGTTGTTTCCATTTTTGATCAAGTAGCCGCATACTTGGTCTTCATGGCCGGAACGTGGGACATCTGACTTGTCTCATCTCTATCATCCGGCTCTTCACGGCATCGACCAGTCTGTAGGAATGGGACAATGCATGCTGAAACTCTTGTTGATGCACTTAGAACCCAAGGCACTCGACTGCCTGTCGCTGCTGGACAAGTCTTGTTTACCGAGGGTCAGACAGACGCTCGCGTGTTCCTCGTCGAGTCCGGCTCCTTTGACATCGAGATACGTTCCCGAGAAGGGCAGCGGTTGACTTTGAATGTATTGCGGGCTGGTGATGTCTTTGGCGAAATAGCGATGCTTGATGGTGGCCCGCGAACCGCCGATGCTGTCGCGCGTAGTAAATCCTGTGTTGCCTATCTGAGCAAAGCCAGGTTTCTTTCGCTGTTCCCATCTCAGCAAGAGGCGTACGAATACATCGTGCAGCTCCTTTGTCAGCGATTGCGTTGGATAAACCGTCACACCGAGCATATTACCCTTTGCGAGGCGCGCGTTCTGCTTGCAAGTCGTCTGCAGATGATGAGCGAAGGAGGGTCTACCGACTGGATAATCAAGAGTCAGGAAGAAATAGCCTGTAGCGCTGGCATCACTCGTGAGTATGGTAATCGTCTGCTTCGCGAGTTGAGGTTAGCCGGTATCATCGAACAGAAGCGGGGCGCAGTCCGAATCAAGCGCTGGGATGCGTTGACAGAGCTGATTGACAATCAAGTCTGGAATGCGTGAGCGTTTCGGAATGAAGGCAGACGCCACGGTTTCATCGCGCGTCCGTCGGCAGTTCGACTGGCATGACTCAATCGAGAAAATCCTGTTCTGGTCTCCCTGAAGCGCGAGTAAACCGGTTAACTGTGTGACCTTGAACGAACCGGTACGTTTCCGCCACAGGAGTTAGCGGAGCGTACCCATTGACTAATAGCACCATACCGCCACGTCCTCGGGAGCCTGATGGGGTTCATGTCAAGTCGCGCAGCCGAACAACACGATTTCGCCCAACAGTCACCTCTTCACCGGCGGCGCCACCGGATCGGTAGCTGACACACGAGCTAACAATACAGTTCCGGTAGTTGCACAGTGTGACGATGGCGAGTTCAATATCCCGACAAACGGGCCGCCGAACCCGCTGTTCGGTGCTGAGGCGGTCAGTCAGAAGATGCTTCGCTTCGAGGAGTTCGGAACCGACCCTCATGATAGAGAAGCGGCCGAAATAGCGGAAACCGCTTCATCGGAACCGCTACCCGCACCGGCCGACGCGCAAAGCGTGCCGGACAGCGACGCACTCGATCTTTTCCTCAAACAGCCACTACACCCACGGCCAACGGTCCAGGCCAATGATGCGCTGGAAAACCCGTGGCGTTCGGCAATAGAGTCCCCATCGTCGGTGAATTCGGGCCTGGGGGTCCGTACCACAACACGACTGGCGATGAAGGGTTCGACGGCACGACGGCCGGCCTTCCGGTTCGCTTTCACCCTCTCATGCCAGTGCAGGAACCCGATGCGCTGTGGACCTTCGATGGCACGTTTCCGCCGAAGCTGCTGGACGTCCGCTACGACGAGCCTGTCTCGATGCGTCACTACAACGCCCTGCCGATCGACGTCTCGGCTAATCGGGGCATTGGCATTCACACGACATCGACGCACGAGCACACCAGCCACAACCCGGCTGAGAGCGACGGCTACACGAACGCCTTCTTCTTTTCCGGCCAGTTCTATGACTACCGTTGGCCGATCGCACTGGCCGGTCACGACCCGATCAACACCAACGCATCAGATCCGCGCGCCGGTGCACCAGATGGCCTCGGTGGAATTCACCGCATTGCCGGCGACTGGCGGCAGACGATGAGGGTCAGCTCTGGCTCAATCCATTCAACGGCACCGGATTCATGGATGACGCGATGACCGTGAACATGCTCTACAAGCTCCGCTTCGATGTGCGCCCGTGCCATTCCACATGATAGCGAACAAGGGCAACATCATGGAGTACACGGTGTACTTCGAAAACGGTGAACTGCCAACACTTGGCGTCGCCGAACGCTACGACATCGTGGTCGACTTCAGTCGCTTCGCGCCGGGTGACCGACTCTGCTTCGTCAATCTCCTCCAGCATGAGAATGCGCAGGTAACTGACGAGCCGATCCCCGTCGAGGCGATCTTCAGCGGCGAGTATGCACAAACGCGCATCGATGAAGATGCGGACGGCGCCGACGATCGCTGGGTTGGCGGCGATCCGGCGGTTGGCCGCTTCCTCGAATTCCGCGTACACGACTACGACGGTGAGGACGTCAGCATGGATCCCGACGAATTCATTGCCGGCAAGGCAAAGATGATTCCACTCGATCGCCCGACCGAGGAGGAGCTAGCCGCGGCGGTGCACCGCACGTGATCGACTACCTCGATGGACAGAGTCCGGCATCCGACAGGTACGCTGACGATTCCATGGCGAACGATGATTTCCATCACGAGCACGACCAGGAAACGCTTGTCGCAAGGAATGCCAGGGTTCGCGCCATCAGAGACGACGAACAAGCGACAGCGGGTTACGTGTCCCTATCCAACGACGCGACATCGACAGCCACTATCGTTGCCTTCGGAAGCGAGCTTTTCGAACGCATCGAGATGCACGAACCTGCGTCTCCGGGTGGGGGGTCGATGATGATGCGTCAGATTTCTTCGCTCGACATCTAACTTGGCCACAGCGCCGATTTCTCGCCGGGCGGCCTGTACTTGATGTTGTTCGGCCCAGACCGATCAATGCATGCTGGAGCGAGGATCGACATCACGGCGACGTTTTCGTCGGGACGTCAGCAAGTGCTGTCCTTTCAGGTAACGCATAGGGTCATGACAAGACAATCAGAGTAGAAAGACACGAGCCATCAGATTGGGTACGACCCATCCGGCGTGTGATTCTTGCCGGGTACCTGTCGAGTCCGCCCGAGACAGTGACGTAAGTCGGGAGCATTCGTTTGCGGCGCTACTTCGCTTCTCAAGGGTCGATATGTGATCCACGACATGCCCTGCCCGAGACCCATACGCCTCCTGCGCTGATCGCAAACAGTGACGATGTGAGAGTTGCCCGATTCCCGTACCAGGACGCGTCAGACGGCTACTTCGGCAGTCGATACGCCTCTCATGCACAAGCACGACAACTTCTATCGGCTGCTTCACGTCCAGCACGACGCGCCCACTGTCGTGATCAAGGCGAGTTACCGAGCCATGATGCAGAAGCTGCGCTACCACCCGGATCTGGGCGGCGACGAAGGCAATGCGAAGCTCCTGAACGAGGCCATGGCGACGCTCGAAAATCCGACCACCCGTGCTGCCTACGACGACAAGCTGTTTGCCGGAGAGTTGTCCGGAAATCGCGAGTCGAACACGCCTGCTCCGGTTGACGTACGGCGCTCCGACGCACCCGATTTCGGTACCGCGCATTGTCGATTCTGTCGTGCGTCACGCCTGAATGCCTGGACACCGGCGGCCGGCTACGCCATATCCCCCGAGTGTAGCCGTTGCGGCGCACCAACCCGTCCGGTCGAGCGCATCGTCGCTGGCGTCTCCAGCGACAAGCGCCAGCTCGATCGCCTCGCCCACGCGCGAACGGCAACTATCTGGCGCGAGTGGCCACTCGCTGAACCCATCGGCGTAACGCTCTCCGACATCACCGTTACCGGGTGCGGGCTCGAAGCCGACTTCGAACCACGGACGGGTCAGGTGCTCCTGATCAATGCAGCAACACTGAATGCCATCGCCGAAGTGCGCACGTGTCGACCGACAGCTGATACGAAGCGGTATCGAATCGGTCTCGCCTTCGTGACTCTGCAGCCGCTTGCCTCACCGGGAGATCTGTTCTCCGCTGTCGCCTGAGCGCTTCGCAAATGCACGCGCCAGGCCCATCATCCGACGCGGCGCGTATCGGTGAGCGGTCAAGCCATCGAGTCATCCCGCAAATGGCCACACGCCGTGTGCGGGCAAAGGCATCCAGGCAGGTACGGCCACATCGGCATGAGCGAACTGGGGTCGTTTGGCCGACAACTCCTCCATGCTCTTGATGTCATTGTCGACAAGCATCGACTGGGTGATCAAGGTTGGGGGCACGATGACGCTTGCACCGGGATTCGCACCCGCCAGCAACATCGCAAGCGCGCGTACCGAGACTTCGCCAACCACTGCGGGGTTCGTGGCAGCCGTTGCCACCCAGGCACTGTCCGGCTCGCGCACCGCGGCAATGTCTGCGGTCGAGATATCCTGCATTTCTCGCCCGTTCCTTCGGAGCGAGAAAGACACCTGAGGCAATCGCTTCCGCGGGGGCTCGTGGAGCATGGTGTTTGCCATCGACACGCATGCTCCCGGACAGGGGCTTGCGCAGTCCGAACAGCGTTTCACCGAGCGCCGTCTTGCCACTACCGACGAGACCGGTCACCGCAACGATCTCTCCCGGCGCGAAGACAAGCGAGACGGGTGGCGCGTCGGCATGCAGCTGCAGCGCATCGAGCTCGAGCAGAACACCCTTGTTCTGCTGTGCCTCGACATCCGCAGGCGCAACCACACGGCCAAGCATCGCCTCGAGAGCAGCGTCGGTATCGAGCGTGTCGTCGTCGCGCTTCTCGAATACCCCGGCAATTCGCCCATCGCGCATGGCCACGATGCGATCCGCCACGCGCTGAATGTCGGACATGCGATGCGAGATAAACAGGATGGCGACACCCTGCTCGCGCAGACGGTCGATGAGGCCGAACAGGCGCTCGGCCTCGCGTGACGATAGCGAGGACGTCGGTTCGTCGAGTACGAGGACTCTCGGGTCAGCTGCCAGGGCACGCGCAATCGCCACCAGCTGTCGATCGGCAAGTCCAAGTTCGCGCACGGGACGATCCAGATCCAGGTCGAGTCCCATGCGTTCGGCAACCGGCGCTGCACGCGCGCGGATTTCTGAGCGTCGATACCACAGCCCCGTGCGACCGATGGCGAGTTCCTCGAGCATCAGGTTGGCCGCTACGTCCAGATCGGGCACCACGCCGTCGTCGATGCCCTGGTGCACGGTGACGACGCCCGCAGCCCGCGCCGCCAAGGGCGAAGCCGGATCGTATCGCTTGCCGCCGAGTCGGATCTCGCCGGCGTCACGGGCGTACACGCCAGAGAGAATCTTGACGAGTGTGGACTTGCCTGCGCCATTGGCACCCATGACCACAGTCACCTGACCCGCTGCAAACGACAGACGCACATCGTGCAGCACATGGTTTCGACCGAAAGACTTTTCGATTCCGTGTAGCTCGAGGACGTCGATCATGGTGAGGAAAGGCACGGCACCGAATTAATCTAGGGGCGTGACACGGGACATGTCAATTGCTTTTGCCGGGCGCCAAAGTCATCATGAAGTTCGATCATTGGAAACCGTCACGGAGCGCTTGCCATGTCCGGGGAGGCCGACACTTCCAACCGAAGTGCGCATGTCGGAAGCCGCACTGAGAAGCAGGCTTCGAACGTCTACGAAGCGCTGAATGTAAACACCATCGGTTCGCGACTCGGCGGGCTCGACGCCATGGTGACGCACCTTGGCAGCGACATTCGCACGTGGCAGGCAAGCGAAGTCGGCGATGGCAACCTGAACCTGGTATTCATCGTCAAGAGCGGTCGTGGCGCGGTCGTCGTCAAGCAGGCGTTGCCATATGTTCGTCTGGTTGGCGACAGCTGGCCCTTGCCATTGTCACGCAGCTTCTTCGAATACCACGCGTTGACAAGACAAGCCGCGCGAAGTCCGGGGGATGTGCCGCGGATTTTCCACTTCGACGAACAGCAGGCGCTCATCATCATGGAGTACCTGTCGCCGCATCGCATCCTTCGCCACAGCCTCATGGAGGGAATCGAGCACCAGAGGCTCGGTGAGACGCTCGGCGTCTACTGTGCAAACACGCTGTTCCGAGGATCCGACCTGAGCCTGCCGACCGCCGAGAGGAAAGCGGATGTCGGCTTGTTCGCCGACAACGTCGCGCTTTGCGACATCACCGAGAATCTGGTCTTCGACGATCCCTATCGCGATGCGCCGATGAACGGAGAAATACCCGGCTCGCTGCAAGCATCGGTCGACGACATGCGCGCCGACACGAACCTCAAAGTCGAAGTTCAACATCTCAAGCGGGCCTTCTGCAACCATGCCGAGACTATGTTGCATGGTGACCTGCACACAGGCTCCGTCATGGTCCACGAAGACGACGCGCGGGTAATCGATCCGGAATTTGCCTTGTACGGACCGATGGGTCTCGATCTCGGCATGCTCCTGGCGAACTTCTTCATGGCCTGGTTTGCACAACCCGGGCACGCGACGAGCAGCGACGATCGTACCGCCTACCGCGACTGGATCATGAGCACCGTCGAGGCCACCTGGTCGAGCTTCGCACAGCGCTTTCGCGAGCTATGGCAGGTGGAGAGGAACGGCATTCTCTATCCGGCATCGTTGTACGAATCCGGTGGAGGCAGCAAGGCATCTAACCTTGCCTGCGACGACTTCATCAGACACGTGTGGCAGGACACGCTGGGGTTTGCCGGTGTCGAGATTCACCGCCGCACCATCGGCCTGGCGCGCATCGTCGAATATGAATCGATCGAAGACGTCGAACTTCGCTCGCGGCTTCAAGCAGCGGGCTTGCAGTTCGGCAGAGTGCTCATCTTGCAGCGAACCACACTGGACGACATGAACGCCGTGGTCAGCGAGCTCCGTCGACACGCTTCCGGGAAATCAACATGAAGGTCGACGGCACGCACTATCGCTCGGTCTGGCACGACCGCAGCTGCGATGAAGTCCGCATCATCGATCAGCGCTGGTTGCCACACGACTTTCGGGTCGTGACGCTAGCCTCCCGTGCAGCAGTCGCTACCGCGATAAGAGAAATGTGGGTACGAGGTGCTCCACTGATCGGCGCGACGGCGGCCTACGGCATCGCGTTGCAGATGCGCGATGATCCGTCAGACCGTGCGCTCGAGGAAAGCCATGCGATCTTGCACGAAACTCGACCGACGGCCATCAACCTGCGCTGGTCACTCGATCGTGTCAGCGCGGTCCTCCGCGATCTGCCCCCGTCCGAGCGCGCCGCCAAGGCATTCGAACTGGCGGCCACGATCTGTGACGAAGACGTCGAGATCTGTCGACGCATCGGTGAACACGGGCTCGGCATCATTCGTGAGGTTGCCGACGCGAAGCCCGCAGGTGAACCAGTCAGGGTGCTGACGCACTGCAATGCCGGTTGGCTTGCCACAGTAGACTGGGGCACCGCTACCGCACCAATCTTTCACGCCTTCGATGCAGGGATACCGCTGCATGTCTGGGTCGGCGAGACGCGACCCAGGAATCAGGGAGCGTTGACGGCCTGGGAAATGGTGGAACACGGGGTCAATCACGCTTATGTCGTCGACAATGCCGGAGGCCACTTGATGCAGTGTGGCGACGTCGATCTCGTCATCGTCGGCAGCGATCGCACCACCGCAAGCGGCGATGTCTGTAACAAGATCGGCACCTACCTGAAAGCGCTCGCAGCCTATGACAACAAGGTGCCCTTCTATGTCGCACTCCCGTCCCCGACGATCGATTGGCGAGTGCACGACGGGCTTGTCGACATACCGATCGAGGAGCGACCCGCCAGGGAGATCTCACATCAATGGGGTCGAGACGCGTCCGGGGCTCTAGCCGAGGTCGCTGTACCGCCGGACGCATCCCCGGTCGGAAATCCCGCCTTCGACGTAACCCCCGCGCGTCTGGTGAGCGGCCTTATCACTGAAAGAGGGGTTTGTCAGCCGACAGCGGCCGCGTTGGCCGCGATGTTCCCGGACCTTGTTCAAGCTGACATCAGCGACCCATGAAGAGCTGCCCCATCACCGGCTGGACAAGGCCTCGCGAAGTCTGATGGCAAGCCGGGGACGATCCGTCGTCAGTACGGCGACCGGCTTTTCAAGCATCCGGACCATATCAGCCTCCTCTTGCAAGCCGAATGCGCCCAGCCGGATTTCACTTTCATCGAGCACTTGCAGCATCTCGTCATCCACCTGGCTGTGATGCATCGACAAGGACTCGATGCCAGCCCTGACTGCCAACAGGGCGATTCCCTCGGCGCCGATCAACGCCACCGGTTGTCGTGCGACAAGCCATGCGATGCCACACACGGCGGGTAACCGCTGTCGCAACAAGGTGACGGTCGGCAGGTGAAAGCCTGTGAACACCGAACGCTCGAGCAACCCTGCTGCACTCAGCAAGGCGAGACTCTTCTCGATCAGATCGGCAGATGGAGAGACAAGCACGCCCGACTTGAATTCGCACCGCAGCGTGATGTCACTGTCGAGAAGCAGCTCGATCAATTCTTGCAGCGTCAGGATGGAGCCCCCGCCCTCGTTGATCGACAAACCCTTGAGCGATGACAGCGACTTGTCGGCGACCGGCCCGATACCATTTGTCACGCGTTCAAGTGTTGCGTCATGAAAGATGACAGGCACGCCATCCGATGTGAGCTGCACATCGAACTCGACCTGGTCCACGGCGAGCGTCAGCGTATCGCGGAACGCAAGCCCGGAGTTTTCCGGCCACCGTGAAGATCCGCCCCGATGCGCAACGATCTCGGTAGAGAACTGCTCCCGCAAGGCCCCGTCATCATCCAGCTCGCGCATGAGAATAAACCACGACTGCCAGGTCCGAAAACGTGGAGCTTAGCGCGTACTTCAAGGTGATATCGACTTTCTCCGCATCAATCTCACATTGACGCAGCACCACGCTCAACTCGACTCGACTGTATCGCTCACCGCATCGACCGGGCAGTCGTCGTTCGGACGCGTGAGCTTGGTATAGGGGAGATACAGGCTTTCCCGATAATAGCCCGGATTGCTCTTTGCCAGTTCCGGGCAAATGGACGGGTCGGAACAGGCATGACTCGCGACTCGGAGAGGCCCAAGCTCCGTCGGCTTCCACTCTTGTGAAATACCCGTATCGTTGTCGATCACGAACCGGATCGCGCGATGGATCGCCGGTACGCTGTCAAGCGCACCATATTCGAACAACTCGTTGTTCATATGGCGTCTGACCGCCTTGGCGTGATGGATCAGATGCTTGATCGCCGTGATCTGATACCCGTATGCGCGACCCTTCTTGTCGATATGGCTGCCATGGCATCCTGCCGATCCCCGCCGAAGCTCATCCGGAATTCCGCCATGCGGCTGGATGCCAAAGACAACACATCGGGTATCACCCTCCCAGGTCGTGCTCATCTTGTTGATCTGCGTCTGCAGATGCGCGCCTCTTGCCTCGCTCGCATTCAGAATGCGACGCTCAGAATAAACTTCTTCGAGCTCGATGCCCGATCCGATCAGATAACGAGCGATCGACCAACTGGCAAACGCCGCCGCCGTTCCCCAATTGTTCTTTCTCGTTCGTCCAACCGCCGACGTGGTCTTGTAAGGAACATCGGCGAGCCAGAGTTGCAATGCGCGTGTGTCACTCGGTCGCCAGCCACGGTGCCGTTCGAGCAGCATAGCCGAGTCGATCAGCAGCGGGACAAAGATGCTGATGTCCAGCGCACACTGGTTTGCGCCGTTGCAGGTCGGAACACCATCGACCTCGTCGAAGCCACTCGAGCGAGCGAACGCCAACAGCAGCCGCCGTGCCTCATCACCGTGGCTACGGCTTCCGGTGAAGTTGAAGGTCATTGCCTTGGCGTGAATCCGGAAAGCGCTTTCCCTGAGGAGCCCTTCGACTTCTGGGTCGTCCGACTTCACGCACTGCTTGGCATCGTCTTCCGAACGGACCGTGCCTAAACGGGTTCCTACCCAACCGTAGGGCCAGCGCAACCACGCATCAGCGCCATCTCTCCGACAGGCTGCCTTTCCGGCTGCGCGCCACGCCGAGCCAGCTTGCCGATGTAGACAAGTTCGCTCGCCGAGATCTAGAAACCATTCCCGTCCCGAGCGGCTGCCTTGACGGCGAGACTCGCGCAACCAAGCGTCATGCCCAACCTCAGCACAACCTCAGCACAACCTCAGCACAACCTCAGCACAGCGAAACCTTTCTTAAAACTGCCCGACGTGCTGCATGTCTCAGTTGTCAAAAAAAGAACCGTTCGAGAGATCGCGTTGCATGCAGACCCGGAATTGGCACACCAAGCAAAGGTCACGAACGCGATCCGGTCGACAAGTTGGCAAACAAGATCCGCGCCGTTATCATTCCCCGCAACAAAAGGCTCACCGAACGGCTCACCGAACGGCGATGCAAGGTTTGCAAAACCAGACGATCAACTTCACCGTGGTCGGCGGCAACGGCTACTTCCTGCGAGACACAACGCAAAGAACCCGAGCGCAGCATTCGCTGCGAACGGGTTCGCAAGTAAGCGACAATATTTCCCGCGAACGCTGCGTCCGCCGGGATTCGTCTAACTCGGTGGGCTGACTTGTCGGGGGCTGCCGGGCAGGTCGCGAACGAGATCGCTAACGAATTCGAAAAGAATCACCCCTGTGCGCCTTCCCCGGCTGACACGGCCGGCTGACAGGGCCGGCTGACAGGGCCGAATTTGTTACAGAGCAACCTTGTCGAGATTACCGTGCTTGGCCAAATGTGCTTCGATCCACTTCGGCTTGCGCCCGCGACCACTCCAGGTAACCCCGTCTTCAGGATTCTTGTACTTCGGCGCAACCTTGCCGGACTTCTTGCCGGCCGATGCACGCTTCTTGCCCTTGGCGGCCCCGCCCGTACCCATCTCGGGGAGAAGATCGCTGATATCAAAACCGTTACGACGGGCGATCGCCTTCATTTCGGCGATGGCCCTCTTGCGCTCCTTCCCATCTTTCGCAGCGATTGCCTTCTCGATCTTGTCCTTTTCCTTTTCGAGCTTAGCAACGCTCCACGTGGAATAACTTGCCATAATTTCCTCTAACTCTACGAATCGAATGCGATACCGGAGTATCCGGTCTCATCTGCCGATAGAAGAACTATACTGCACGAATGTTCTTCCTTTCTCGTCAGCGTCAAACCGACGCAACGCAAAGTAGGGTATTCGGGGCAAAAAAACAAGGTAAAAACATATCGAATAACTGAAATTACCGCTATTTTACCTGGTCCGGAACACTGCCTGTTCACATCCGGACACGATTGACGCCGAGAAACTCCTTGATCGGTTTCGCAAATAAGACCCTCTATACTGAGAGAACCGTCATTTGGCTCAGTCGATCGATGCGCGTTTTCCAGGTGGTTCCTTTCTTCGCCTATCTGCTCCTGTTCGCGAACTATGCGATGTTTCAAAACGCAGATGGACAATCCTTGTTGAACGTGATCGTTCTCGAATTCACACTGCCGTCTACTCGTACAATCATCTTGACGCTCAGCGATGCCCTGATACTGGCTGCAATCTTCACGCTCTATCTGGAGACCTTCAAGGCCACACGCACGTCGAATCTTTCGATCATCGAACACTCACTTTCGCTGGTGGTGTTCATCGTGTTCCTGGTCGAGTTCCTGATTTTCCCTGAAGTTGGAAACGCCACTTTCCTGATACTCATGGTTGCCTCGTTGATAGACGTTATCATCGGCTTCACGGTAACCATCTCGACGGCACGGCGTGACCTGTCGATCGGCACCTGACGAGCCTGCCGCATCGTCCGTAACGGATATCCCGAACAAGACTCGCCCCTGGATGAACTGTGCCAAAGGCAGGCAGTCGACGCGATCTCGCTGGAGGCTTCACTCAGGCGACGGCTTGGCTAGCTCACCTGCTTCCTCAAGTACACGTCTCGCAATCCGGAAACACTCCAGCGCCATCGGCACACCACAGTAGATACCGACAACGTGCACGATGGCTCGAATCTCCTCCTTGCTGACGCCATTGTTCAAGGCGCCACGGCAATGAATCTCCCACTCGTGCATCCGACCAAGTGCACCAATCATCGCAAGATTCATCATTGATCTCGTCTTGGCATCGATGGTGTCGTCACCCCATCCGAATCCCCAGGCCCAGGCTGTCATCGCTTCCTGAAACGGTCGACTGAATTCGTCGGCAGCGGCCAGGTTCCTTTCGACATAGGCGTCGCCCAGGGTGGCCTTGCGCCGCGCCAGACCCTTTTCATACAGTTTCTCGTCAAACAAATCAATTTCGCTCATCTGCTTTTCTCACTGGTTGCGGTAGAGAGATGATGCAGTATCCGGACTGTGCCCGGTAAGAATTGGCGGACGAGCTAGTGAGTCACCCAGGTGGTGCGTCAGCCTGAATTCGACGCACCACTGCACTCGCCGCTGAGGAATCGACTCAGACGGGCATCGCGGCGCTGGTAGAGCGGATGTAGCGGCTGCATCGTCTTGGTCAAGCCGAAAGTCCAGGCTTGTATTCCAGACTGTGAGAGCAGTTCTGCTACCTGATAGCAGCGCTCGCGATGAACACCGTGATTTCCCCACGCAAAAATGACCCGGCTGGCCCGCGAGCATTCTGCGAGGATGATCGCGTCGTTACTGCCACTGCAGGGGCAGCGAGCGCGCTTGAGACGGGCAGGATCGGTCGCTCTGTAGTCGAACAGGTTGACCATCGAGAGCTCGGCAAATCCCCAGTTGCGAGCAAAGCCCACGCAACGCCGAATCGTCGCATCATCGATGCTCGCATCGGCGGTGGACGGATTCAGGCCAATGAAGGTACACACGCCTTCGCCACCGTGCCATGCCCGAGTGAGTCGTGGCCGATAACGCCGGCGCGGGCCTGCGAACAGCGCATCGCGCTGCATGTCACGCCGTCCGGACGCGCTCGAGCGCACTTTTGATATCGGCGGGTATGGTCACGCTTTGGCCACTGCGACGATCGACGAAGACGTGCGTGAAGGTTCCGTGTGCCGCCACCTCCCTCGCACTTGCGACCAGGATGCCAATGCCGTATTCGACGGAGCTTCGGCCAATCCGGTTTACTCGAAGACCGGCATCGATCACGGCAGGGTGCGCGATCGGTTGGTGATACTCACACGCTGAGGCAACGACGAAGGCGACAACGTCGGCAAGCTGCGGGTTCAGCCCACCGTGCTCGATCAGGTACTGGTTCGCGACCGTATCGAAGAACTGATAGTAGACGACATTGTTGACATGCCCGTACAGGTCATTGTCGATCCAGCGCGTCGTTATCTGCGAGAAGTAGCTGTAGTCACTACGCTGCCTGCCAGACTCCGTACTCATGGGGTCTCGATACCGGCGAGAGACGGCGCATCGCGCCGCGTGGCGGCTGGCAAGCCACGACCTCCGAGTTGGTGCACCACCCGAAGGAGATGGTCGTTTCTCGCACAAAGATCGCTCAGCAGCAGGGACACGCGAACGCTGTTCCTGGTGATCTTGGCGCCACTGGCTATATCCCTGCTCCGCCGTGCATGGACCTTGCGCAACGTCAGCACGGCCATGCTGACGGACCAGAGACAGAACACCCGCACCCCGTGCTCGCTGCGTGGCAAGGTGGATACGTAGCGGACTGCATCATCGAGCCAGCCTCGACACAAGCCGATGAGTTCGGCAAGGCCCGCGTCGAGTTGGGCTATCGCGACTGGCGAGCCCGCTGCCGCATCGGTAAACAACGCTCTGAGATCTGTATCGTCACTACCGAATACGTCCCTCGGCAGCCAGCAGACGCCGCGCTCGTGATCATCCCAGGCGTCCTTCAGGATGTTGGTCAGCTGGAGCCCGTAGCCGAACGGCACTGCCAGGGGAACCAGCGCGTCCCGCCGCGCGTCGATGGCCGGTGAATGATGACAGAACAGCGTCGTGAGCATCTCCCCGACGACGCCTGCCACGTGATAACAGTAGTGTTCGAGCTGGGTGACGTTGGCGAGCCCCGCGGTCGAGGTCGCGCCGCTCTCGAAGGAATGCATGCCATTGCCCATGGTGCGGACGCATTGCGACAACGATGCCCGTTCGACCTCGTCGAAAAGCGCCGTCATCGCCACGACATCGCTCAGCCGCTCTACCAGGAGTCGCTCGCCGGCGGGCGCCTCGGCCCGCAGCGCGGCGCTTAGCTCGGTCGACAGCGCTGCCGCATCACCATTTGTCGGATCGTCGAGTATCTTGTTGAAGCGGACGAAGTAGCCTTCCCGTTCAGCGGCACTCGACGTCGCGGGCAATTCGTCTTCGATGGTATCGACCAATCGGCACAGCAGGTAGCCATTGCCGACGACATCCGCAAGCGGCGCAGTGAGCTTGGGAATCGTCAGGGCGAAAGTGCGCGAGACCCTTCGCAGCAGTTCGGCCTGAAGAGCGCGTTGTGCCGGCTGCAGGGTAGCGGCATCGGGACGGTCCGCGTGAGTCACGGCAGTGCAGGTCTCGGGGACAGGTCGCGACAGGATACGACGTTCTGATGCAGCCCACAGCATCTGGCGCGCAGGCGGATCACGAGGGAGACACGCAGTTGTCGAGGCGCCACCCCTGCAGAGACTTCAGTGCAGCGTGCCGCCGTGAATCGATCCTTGCCGAAAGGCATTCATCATGCGCAAATACTGTGCACGCTCGAACGTGAACGGACCGACGTTCTGAAGCCAGTAGACATCCTGCCCGACCAGATCCGGCAGATCCTCCTCCGGCGTGTCGTCGATACCGATTCGCCGCCATTCCACTCGGTCCTCGAGCGCACGGACCTCCGCCACGACAGTGGTACAGAAAAGATCGCGGTGTTCGGGGCACATCAGAACCGGAGCCCGTCGACGCACCTCATCGGCAGGCAGAATCCGGTTCCAGACAAGTCCCTGCTCGTGCTCATCTTCGATCCAGCCGAGCAGCGTCGGCACCAGGCCTTCCAGCTCATCCTGTTCTCCCGGAACGGACAACATGGCATCTAGCGGTTGTCCGTCTATGTGGATGACGAGGTATTCCTCATCATCGGGACCTCTTTCGAGTACAGCTTCGATCCTGTTCATAGATTAGCGAGCACTGGCACCGTTGTTTACAAGCAGTAGCGGGGGGCAAAGCAAAGCGGTCGGCTGACGGGGCAAAGGGCGACCGGCGCGAGAATATCACGCAGCTGCTACGACAAGGATCACAGGAGAGCGCAACGAGCTATGGCAAACTGGGCGGGATCGCTGCCTGGACGGCGAGCATCAATCCAGACAATCAATCGAAACAGGAAATACATCTCATGGGACTACTCGATTTCGCGAAAGGCATGGGCAAGAAACTCTTCGACCGGGATGACGAAGCTCCGGCGAAGATCAAGGCTGCCCTTGAAGAAGACAACCCGGGCATCGACGGGCTTGATGTGGACTATTCAGGCGGCAAGGTCATCCTGAAGGGAACCGCGCAGAGTGCCGAGGCAATGGAGAAAGCGGTGCTGATCGCCGGCAACACTCAGGGGGTCACGGATGTCGACGTGAGCGGGCTTACCGCACCGAAGGCGGCGGCAGACGTCTTGTACTACACCGTCCAGTCGGGCGATTCCCTGTCGAAGATTGCCAAGGCCTATCTCGGCGACGCCATGGCCTATACCGCGATATTCGAGGCCAACAAGGAAGTCATCAAGGATGCCGACCTGATCTATCCCGGCCAGAAGATTCGCATCCCGGGCGGCAAGGCGCCCGCCTGATCCCATGCGGGCTGTCGGGCCAGCCGCACCGGTCGGTCGTACAGGTCGGTCGTACAGGTCGGTCGTACAGGCCAGCCGCACAGGACGGTCGTATCAGGCGGCCATCCCGGGCGGGGTCCTGGACGCGGCGCTGCCTGGGCAGCCGTGGCACGGTCGATCCGGACTGTGCCACGGCTGCCCGGCCCTTCCAGCCCGGCCCTCCTTGCAGACATGACATTGGCCCCTGAACTGCGCCGCGACACACTCCCGCTGTTCGATACGGAGGCGACCATCATCCGTGTTTCACGGGACACGCGCTGGCCTTGGTTGATTCTGGTCCCGAAGGGCGCGGAGGTCGGCGAAGTGCACGATCTCCAACCCGAACTTCGCCGGAGCTTTCTCGATGACATCAATCGTTCGAGCGAAATCCTGCAGCAAGTGACGACGTGCGCGAGCATCAATATCGCCATGCTCGGCAACATAGTATCCTCACTGCACTGTCATGTGATTGCGCGCGTTCCCGAGGATCCCGGATGGCCTGGCCCGGTCTGGGGACATGGCGAGCCTGTGTGGCGCGACGACAACAGTCTGCCGGCCTTTGCTCGACAAGTCCGCGCGCATTTCTCGACACTTCAATAGGTGTGCGGCCGTCACGGGCGACAATCCGCCCTGTCGCTTGCTGCCCTGTCGCTTGCCGCCCTGGTGCTTGCCGGTCTCTTGCTGCCCCGTCTGCTTCTTGCAGACCGCCCGGCGGACGAGGTGCAGTCCTTCGTCAGCGTGTCGTTCTATGCTGACGCCTCCTGCATTCTCACGCTTGACGGAAATGCAAGGGTAGGCCTGACGAGCATCGAGACGGACAAGCCGATCGGTGGCGCGGACACGCTCACCCTGATTCGTTGTGAAACCGCCGAGGGGGTCCAGTTGCATTTGCTGTCACGAGGTGACGAACGGTCCGGCCCGGTCGGCAAGCCCCTGCTCGGGCGTGATCGAGCCGACAGCGAGGAGAAAGGCTACCTGGCCTGGCTCTGCCGAGCTGACCTGACTGTCGGCCACGAACCCGTGACCAGACACTATCTGGCCCAAGGCAGGATCGCGATTCGCGGCTTCCCCGCCGTTGAGGTCGATGGCGCAGCACTGCACAGTAGTCAGCCGGCATTTGCTCGCCTCGATGGATTTCTCGAGTCGCCAGGCGAGCGGAACCATGCAGGGCACAGTGCATGCACAAACTGATCGCCATCGCCGGCACCAGATCCTGTGTCTCGGCTTTTCTCCACGCTTGCTTACCTGGACGCCATTCCATGCCGATCTCCATGCACGTTCTTGTACGATCGTTTCTCACCTGCCTGCTTCTCGCCTGTACATCGGTAGCTTCTGCCGAATGGGACGGTGATATCGAAGGTGGCACGGTGCTCCGCGATGGAAACAATGCATCGCGACTGCGACTGTCGCTGAACAACGACGAACGGCCCTTCACACAGAGTATTCAGGCCGACTGGATTCGCTATCGCGACGGCAACGGCTACCGGCTCGGCTACCTGCCGCGATTCTGGATAGACAGCCAGCTGTACCTATTCGGTTCTGCTGAATATCGCGTCGAGCAACCGCTGGATATCGATCGGAGTTATCTCGCCTCTGTCGGCGCGGGCTATCGACTGTTCGACTCGAAAACACGGCGCCTCGGCCTGGAAGCCGGCATAGGCTACCGGGGCACCCGCTTCGAGAGCGCGCTCGAAACATCCGACGCGGACCAGACCGAAGGCTTCGTTCAGGTTCGCGCCTACCTTGTCCAGACTATTCTGGAGGCGCTGCGGGCCGATGCCGACATCAGCCTTCTCGAAGGCGAGTCGGTCGGCGAGCAGCAGATCGATGTCGGCATTGCCTACCGCGTCGGTGGCGGCGCCGTACGACTCGGCTACCGCGTCCGCAGACTCACTCGGGACAACGCGCCGAGCATCGAAGACGATTCGACCTCGATCGGTTTCGTTTACGGTTTCTGAACGACCGGCGCCGCCACACTCGCGACACGTGTCAGGACCCGCATGATCGCACCGGGCAGACTCTCGGAGGTCAACGGCCAACCGAGTTCCCGCGCCGCTTCGCCGTGCAACCACACCGCGGCCGAGGCCGCCTCGAACGCCGGCATGCCCTGGGCCAGCAAGCCGGCTATCAGCCCGGCAAGCACATCCCCCGCCCCTGCCGTCGCAAGCCAGGGCGGCGCGTTCACGCCGATGGCCGCCCGCCCGTCCGGTGCGGCGACGACCGTATCCGCGCCTTTGGAAACGACCAGAGATCGGGTCAGGCGTGCCGCCGCACGTGCTCGGTGCAAACGCGACGGCAGTGCCGGAATATCGGTGTGACCGAACAGACGCTCGAACTCCCCATCATGCGGAGTCAGCACGGGTAGCCGCCGAGCCGACCTCAGCGAGTCGATGAATCGCTCCGGATCATCCTGGTGACAGCTCAGCGCATCTGCATCTATAATACAGGTATGGTCAGACATCAGGGCAGCGCCGAGCGCCGCACGCGTCACGTCATCGACACCATTGCCCGGACCGATGACCACGGCAGAGAGACGGACGTCGGCCAGCATGTGTTGCCAGTCGTCGATGGAATCGAATACCTTGAGCATGACCGCCGTGAGATGGGCCGCATTGACCGGCGCTGCCTCCCGGGATGAAGCCAGGGTTACAAGACCTGCACCGCTCGACAAGGCCGATGTCGCTGACAGACGTGCCGCACCGGTTTGAGACAGGGCGCCACCGCGCACCAGCACATGGCCTCGCTGGAACTTGTGGGTCGTCGGCGAGAGCGCCGGCAGAGCGTCACGCCAAAGCCCGGTATCGAGTCGATGACAGTCTTCCGGTGCGCTACGGAATGCAGCGGCTGGCATGCCGATGGGTTCGATGAAGGTACGACCGCAGTGCGCACGCCCCGGATACAGATAGTGCGCCGGCTTGGCCCGTTCGAAGGCGACCGTCAGCGCGGCTTCCATGACCATCCCTTCGCCCTGGTGGCGATCGCCATTCAGACCGCTAGGCAGATCCACCGCGAGCACCTGAGCAGCGGACTCGTTGGCCTGTTTGACGAGCGCGGCCGCAGAACCCTCGACCGGACGCGACAGGCCGGCACCGAACAGCGCATCGACGATCAGGTCAGCCTGCTCGAGCAGTGTCTCTATCTCGACGGAAAGTCCTGCCGCACCGGGATCGACGGTACGGGTGTCGCCGCTCCACGCGGCGAAGGCACGGGCCGCATCGCTATCGGCACGAGCATCACGACCGAGTCGAACCAGCACGACCGAATGAGCGCTTGCCTGGAGTGATGCGGCAGCGATGGCGCCATCGCCACCGTTGTTGCCCGGTCCGGCGATGATGACGATCGATGCCTGCCGCGAGACTCGACGGCGTACATGCCGGGCAACGGCTTCGCCGGCTCGCAACATCAACATGAAGGTGTCAGCACCCAGCGCCGCCGCGCGCGCGTCGACCGCCTGCATCTCGGCAGCGGTCAGCAGCAGCCTGGAACCGGCCATGTCTGCCTCCTGACGTCCCCTGTCCACCGCCTGAGGTCAACGGTGCAGCGATGCGCGATGACAAGCCTGACGTCAGTGATGTCAGCGGTCATCGATTTCCCGCCGATGTCACGACCCCAGCAGACCGGTGATCAGGCGGCGCGTTTCAGGCGTTCTCGCCAATGCAATGAAGGCTTCTCGCTCGCGGGTGAAGAGGTCCGACTCAGAGACCTCGGCCGCTGAACCGTCGGCGGTACAGGTGACGCCTGCGATCGCCATGGCGACGGTGCGATTGTGCGTACTGAAGTCACCCCGCTCGACGCCCTTGTCCATGAAGGCTTGCATACGCTCGAGAATGTCGCCCCCTGCCAGCGGAAACGGTGTCGCATCGGGTGGCCGGTAGTCGGCCGCGAGTGTGCGCAAGCGCTCGACACCCGTCGTATACAGCCGATCCCGATTCATCAGGCACTGATCGATGTCGTCCCGGTAGTAGGCAAGCCGGGCGGCGAGCGCCGGCGACGACGCCGTGGCCCCGTAGCCGATGTTCATCCACGTCTTCCAGGCGGCCGCATCGACATCACCGTCCAGACGCTCGAGCCAGCGGCGATACGTCTCCTTTATGCCGCCGCCGGCCGGCACCAACCCGACACCCGCTTCGACCAGACCGAGTACCGAATTGGCATGTACCACCAGGGCATCGCAGTGCATCAGCACCTCGAAGCCGCCGCCGAGGGCGAGGCCCGAAGGCGCGCCGACGACCGGCACCGGACAATATTTCAAGCCGGCGACCGCCGACTGGAACCGCCCCAGAAAGACATCGATACCCGACCAGTCCGCGCGCTCGATGAAGGCGAGAAACGCGTTCAGATCGACACCCGCCGAGTAGTGTTGCGCATCGTTGTGGACGAGAATGCCCCGGCCGTGATCCTTGACGGCCGCAGCGACGATCTGCATCGACTCGTCCGTCAGCGCGTTGGCCTTGCTGTGAAACTCGACAAGGCGGAGATCATCCTCGATCGAATACAGGCTGGCAGCCCGGTTTGTCACGAGGGGTTGCAAGGTACGGCGCTTCAGACTGAAGCGCACAGCGCCGGCCGGCAGATCGACAGGCGCGTAGTCGCCACCTTCACGACGAACCCTGAGTTCGCCCGCCACGACCGAATAGAAGGGCCGAGGATCAAGCAGGGCGGACGGTATGTCAGCACCGCTCGACTGGACCAGTTCGGCGACGACTTCTGCGCCCAGCGCATCGATCATCTCGAACGGGCCACGCACCCAGTTGAAGCCGAGTTTCATCGCATCGTCGATCGCCTGCGGCGAATCACTGGCATCGCCGAGCAGACTCGCCGCGTAGCCGAGCACGCGGCCCAGGACGTGTCGGCAGAAACGCGCTTCAGCGTCATCGCCATGCACCAGGTCGCCTAAGGGTTCGCGACCTTCGGCAAGCGCGCTGGCCGCGAGCAGGGCTCGCTCGGGCAACGTCTCCCTGAGCGGTGCATAGTCGCCGCTGGCCAAGCGACGCGCCAGCCGTCGTCCCGCCTCGCCGGTTCGGTAGAATCCGCCACCGCCCTTGGCACCGCTCAAGCCGGCCGCCACCATCGTGTTGATCATGTCGCTCTCGGCACCGACCGCGTGAAAGGCATCATCGGGTGGCAGGATGCTGGCCAGCGAGCGCACGACGTCGGCCATCAGATCGATGCCGATGAGATCGTACAGACCGAAGACACCAGTCTTCGGAATTCCCATCGGCCGACCCATCAATGCATCCGCCGTCTCTATCGGTATTACGTTCCGGATCGCCTCATCAATACCGACCTGCAGTGCAAAGACCCCCACCCGATTGCCGAGAAATCCAGGGGTATCATCGCAGCGCACCACCCCCTTGCCGAGTTCACGCTCGTTGAATGCGGCCAGCGTGGCGACGACATCCTGCTCGGTGTCGGTACCACTAACGAGCTCCAGCAAGCGCATGTAACGGACCGGATTGAAATAGTGGGTAATGGCGAAGCGCCGACGGAAAGCGTCACTTCGTCCCTCGACGAGCAGCCTGATCGGGATGGTCGAGGTATTCGACGTCACGATGCATCGCTCGTTCACGATCGCCTCGAGCCGGACATACAAGGCACGCTTGATATCGAGGCGTTCGACGATCGCTTCGACAATCCAGTCGTAGTCGGCAAGTTGCTCGAGATCATCCCGGGTGTTGCCGGTACGGATGCGCGTGGCATGTGCCTTGTCCATCAAGGCCGGGGGTTCACTGTGCAACAGTCGCTCGACTGCCGCGTCGGCGATAGCGTTCACGCCCCCTACGCCAGCGGCCCCGCCACCGGCATCGCTCGGCAGGTCGAGCAACAGGACCTCATGCCCGGCATTGGCAATCTGCCCGGCAATGCCGGCACCCATGGTGCCTGAACCGATCACGGCAAACTTCTCGAACATGTCTCACGTGCTCCCGGCGGTCGAATCCAGATGGGGGACGATACCGCTAATGCATGACGCGTCACCCTTGTCGCGTGACGGATCGCAGTGCGAAGTGGTGTCCGCTACGTTGATCGAGTAACGATTTCGTGCGCTTTCAGGCCGAGGGCATTGAAATCGAAGGGCAGATCGCAGACCTGTGCCGTGACGATCGTCGCATCATCGAGCCGCGTACGCAGCGTGTCGCGAGAGGCCAGCGGCTCATCGAGCATGGCCGTTGCCAGCTGACAACGATAGCGGGGCGACCAGACCTGCGAACCGATAAACGAGTCACCCGCCTCGGCCGCCTCGGCCAGGAACGAGCTGGCCGCGGAGACTTCGTCTGCCAGACCGCGGGAGTCACCGGTGCCGACGGCAAAGGGGCGGGGCCCCTCTTCGGCTGCGAGCAACAGCCCGCGCAGCCGTCTCGCAGGCCCACGTTCACGCTCGTCACGCAGTGCCGTAAGCGACAGGGCGTCGATATCTGCGTCGAGCGAACAGAATGCGCCAAGTCCCGCCTCGAGCGGTGAGTGGCGCATGTCCATGTCGTTGCCGAAAGACAGGAGCCCGCCTTCGAGTCGCTCGATCAGATTCGGCGACCCGGGACCGACATCGAGATCTTTGCCACGTTCGAACAGCTCATCGTAGAGACGGACACCGAGCGCGGGGTGATCGACGTAGATCTCGAAGCCGCCCTGCTTGCTCCAGCCCGAGCGGGCAACGGTGAAAACGTGATCACGATAAGGCAGCTTGCGGTGTCGGAAGAACCGAATCCCCTTGACATCATCGCCAAACACGCGAGCCATCAGTTCCTCGGCGGAAGGGCCTTGCACGGCGAGCGGCCAGACATCCGGCTCACTCACCTGAACATCAAGCTCGGCACCACGAGCGAGACCTTTTGCCCAGAGCAAGGCATCGGAATCGCTGAGCGACAACCACCAGTGATCGTCAGCCAGACGCAAGCCCACCGGATCGTTCAACAAGCGACCCGTCTCGTCGGCGAGCGGCAGGTAGACACAGCGATCATTGGCCACGTTGCCGATCACCCTGGGGGTCATCCATTGCACCAGGCGCGTGGCATCTGGCCCTTGAATGCTCACCTGTCGCTCCACACCGACGTCCCAGACCTGTACCGCACGACACAAGTGCGCGTAGTCGGCCTCGAGTCCGTGGAAGGCTGTCGGCAACAGCATGCGATTGTAGACAGTGAACGACAACGCGCCGTGGGCGAGCACTCGCGACGTGAACGGTGTCCGTCGCACCCGTCGTGACATGGTCAGCGACGGGTCGGTACTCATGGACAGCGAGATGTCCGGCAGCTCTTCTGATTGCTCTTCTGGCAGTTCGTCTTCGTGCATGGGCTCTTCGCAAGAAAGGTTCGTTGAAAGCAGCAGGTTTTCGAGCGACAAACTACACTGCCGAAACCCTTGCGGATACCCCCCGTATGTCGCGCCTGCGCCCACCGCTGGTGTTCATCGGTGCCTTGCACGTCGACGAGCTGATCTGGCCGACGGACGGCATGAACCTGCACGCCTCCAACCCGGTCCGCCGGGAGCGACGGGTGGGCGGCGTCGCGGCCAATGCAGCGCGAGCAGCCAGAGAATGGAGTCCGCGTCAGATCCACCTGATCGCGGCCACCGGGGACGATACCGATGCATCGTGGCTTGCGCAGGCTCAGCGCAACCTCGGCGTCGAGTGTCGCCCGCAGCGCCTCTGCAACGAGACGAGCGGCCGCTATACCGCCATCCACGATGAGCACGGGGAGCTGCTGCTCGGGCTCGCCGAAACCGCCGTCGCCGAGCGACTGGACACAGCCGACGCTTGCCACACACTAGCCGGACTACAGCCTCTCGCGACCGTTCTCGATGCCAACCTCTCGAGCGACAGTCTCGAGAGGCTGCTGATGCCGGACAAGCCACTGGGAAAGTGCATTGCGCTGGCAGTCTCCCCCGCCAAGGCGCTCCGTTTCGCCCGCAGGCTGGAACGTATCGATCTGCTGTTCTGCAACCGCCGGGAGGCCGCTGCCTTGTGTGATTGCGAGCCAACGGCAGGCATCGATTCGCTGGCCGACGCCTTGTTGTCGGCCGGCGCGCGGCGCTTCGTCATCAGTGATGGCGCTCGAGCGCTCGTCGTGCAGACACCGGCGGCGCGCGTCCGGATCACCGTGCCCTCGCTCGCCATCGGCACATCGGTGAACGGCGCTGGCGACGCACTGGCCGGCGCCAGCCTGGCGCTCTGGCTCGAGCATGAAGATCTTGCCGCCGCTGTCAGCAACGCCGGACTGCCCGCGGCGCATGCGATCATCACGCGATGAAGACGCTACTCCAGTGCAACGATGAAGTCCGTGCCGCCCGCAACGAGGGGAGCCCGGTGGTCGCTCTGGAGAGCACGATCATCACGCACGGAATGCCGTTCCCGAACAACCTCGAGACCGCTCGCGAAGTCGAGGCGATCGTTCGCGAACACGGCGCGACTCCGGCAACCATCGCGGTAGTCGACGGCGCGGTAAAAGTCGGACTGAGCGATGCGGAACTTGCCACGCTGGCGAACAGGGATGACGTCATGAAGCTGTCTCGAGCGGACCTCGGCATCGCTGTTGCGCGCGGTGTCTGTGGCTCGACCACCGTGGCAGCGACGATGATCATCGCGAGGCTCGCCGGCATCGACGTCTTCGCGACCGGCGGCATCGGCGGGGTGCATCGCGGCGCCGAGCTGAGCTTCGACGTGTCAGCCGATCTGTCGGAACTCGGCCGCACGGCCGTGACGGTGGTCTGTGCCGGTGCCAAGGCGATACTCGATCTGCCAAAGACGCTGGAAGTGCTCGAGACGCTGGGTGTGCCAGTCATCGCCATGGGCCAGCAAGCGCTGCCGGCTTTCTGGTCCCGTGACAGTGGCCTGAGCGCTCCACTCAGCATGGACAGCATTGACGCCCTGGTCGACTTCCTGCTCGCCCGTGAGCAACTCGGTCTGGTTGGCGGTGTACTGGTGTGTCAGCCCGTGCCCGCGTCTCAGGAGATTCCCAAAGCCGAGATCGACATCTTCATAGAGCGCGCATTGGCAGCAGCCCGCTCGGGGGGCGTCAGCGGCAAGGAAGTCACGCCCTGGCTCCTCGCGCACGTTGCCGAAGCAACGAAGGGCCGCAGCCTTGCGACCAACCGGGCATTGATTCTCAACAACGCGGCGTCTGCCGCCCGACTCGCGGTCCACTTGCAGGCCTCACGCTGCCCGTAGTCGGGCGAGTGCAGAGCCGTTGTCCAGCGCATCCGCCACGCGTTCGGCGCCGGCAGCAAGCGTTGCCACATCGCCCACACCGTAGAGGACGACGGCGCCGGCGTAGACAAGGGAATCACGCGCCGCACCCGCCTGCCCTTGCAGCGCGGCCAGACCGATGCCGGCGGCATGTTCGGCCAGGCGTTGTGCGAAGGGGTTGCCCGGTGCGCGAACCGAACGGACGGTAGACGTGCTCTCGTCGGCGAGATCGTCGGGCAGCGGTACGACCCGATGATCGCGATCGATGCCGATCGTCGCGGGCTCGATGGCAAGCTCCTCGAGCTCCCCGCCGACGCGGCTCGTCAGCACCCGCGACGCCTGTGACAGCGACGGCACGATGCCACCTTCGACGCCACGAACGATCGTCGCACTGTCGAATCCGCCATTGCCGGCAAGCTTCGCATAGGTTGCGGGATAGCCCTTGTGGACGAATCCCGTGACGAGATGCATGGGGCCTTCCGGGCGGAAGGCATTCACGGCCACTTCTATCGTCGTCAGGCAGGGACGCTTGACGATGCGTGTCCGCAACGAGTCCAGCGCCGCGAGCTCCGGCGCCAGAGCCGATTGCAAGGCATGACACCAGCCACGCGAGGACGATTCCAGTGCGGCGACGACGGCATCGGCATCGCCTGCCACAGCAACCCCCGCCGCGGTCAGTACCGATGCGTGGCTCGTACCGAATTTGGGTCCCATCGACACGACACCGTGCGTCAGGGTCGGCACACCGCAGGCGGCAAGAACAGCCGGCAGGAACGGCGCGATCGGCGTACCACGCAGGTAGCCATCGTAGGGGTCGACGAGGGTGACGAGGCGCGCCGCCGCAAGCGGACGCGGCGTGACACCCTCGTGGATCGCATCGAGCACACCGGCAAGTTCCTCGTCGCTCTCACGCTTCATGCGCAGTGCAATCAGGAAAATTCCCGCCTGCACCTCGTCCGCACGCTGCTCGAGCAACATGCGCATGGCTCGAGCAGCCTCAGCACGCGTCAGATCCTTGCTCATGGTTGGCCCGGTGGCGATCCGTTGCAGTACCTCACGCATGAAGGCGTCATCGGAAGTCATTGCATCGGAATCCACTGGCGCAGTACTCTCGCGGGCTGCTGATGGTAACCGAGCCCGGCATGCGCGATGACGCCACGGGGGCGCAGGCGGACCGTCACCGCTACCCCCTGTTTCTCGATCTAGACGGACGCGACGTTGTGCTTGTCGGCAATGGCAAGGCTGCCCGTCGCAAGCAACGACGACTGCTCGCCGCCGGCGCGAAGTTGCGTACCGTGAATGCGGCCGCTTTCACCGACTCGATGCTCGACGGTGCATGGCTCGTGTTCGCTGCCACCGGCAATACCGAATACGACGCCCGCATCGCCTCGGCCGCCGAAGCCAGAGGGACTTTCGTCAATGTTGCCAACGACGTCGATGCCAGCAGTGCGCTGGTCCCGTCCATGATCGACCGCGCACCGATTCGCGTGGCCGTATCGACAGGGGGTGCATCGCCTGCCCTCGCGCGCCTGCTGACTGCGCGGCTTGCGGCGTTCCTGCCGTCGACCTGGGGCGCGCTCGGTGCACTGGCCGCACGCTATCGATCTTGCATTGCAAGGCAGCTTCCCGACAGGCATCTGCGCCGACGCTTCTGGGAAAGCCGCCTCAACGGGCGTGTCGGCAACCTCGTGTTGCAGGGACGCGAAACAGAAGCCGAAGACGCCTTGCTGGCATCGCTCGACGACGCGACCGACGGCAAGCGTGGGGGGCACGAGAAAACCGACGGTGAAGTCTGGCTGGTCGGCGCCGGCCCCGGAGATCCGGACCTGCTGACCTTTCGGGCATTGCGGCTGATGCACCAGGCCGACGTCGTGCTGCATGACCGGCTGGTCTCGTCCGCGATCATGGCGCTCCTGCCGCCAACGGTAGAACGCATCTATGTCGGCAAACAGAGAAGCCTGCACGCCATGCCGCAGGAGTCGATCAACGAGCAGCTCTTGAATCTCGCCCGAGCGGGCAAGCGGGTGCTCAGACTCAAGGGCGGCGATCCGTTCATCTTCGGTCGTGGCGGGGAGGAAATCGATACGCTCGCAGCACACGGCATCGCGTTCCAAGTGGTGCCTGGCATCACCGCCGCTGCGGGCTGCGCAAGTTATGCCGGCATCCCGCTGACCCACCGGGACCATGCCCAGGCCTGCGTTTTCGTGACCGGGCACCTCAAGGACGGTTCGGTCGATCTCGACTGGCAGCAGCTGGCGCGTCCCGGTCAGACCCTCGTGATATACATGGGCCTCATGGGCCTGCCGGTGATCTGCGAGAAGTTGATCGAGCACGGCATGGCCGCCTCGCTGAATGCAGCTATCGTCTCGCAGGGCACACTCACCGAGCAACGAGTCGTGACCGGCACGCTGGCAAGCCTGCCCGCAAGCGTCGACGCCGCTCGCCTGCAAGCGCCGACCCTGATCATAGTCGGTACCGTCGTGACCTTGCGCGACAAGCTTGACTGGTTCACTTCCCGATGACGGCAGACTCGCCCGGACAAGACCCGGCTGAACTGGCGATTCCCCTGCACGAGCTTCCCGAAGGCAGCCTGACGCGGGTCGTTCGAGGAGGCACCCCGATACTCCTCGTGCGTATCGGTGACGAGGTGCACGCGGTCGCCGACACCTGCAGCCACGAGGACGTCTCGCTGTCGCTCGGTTCACTGTGCGGCTACCGGCTGCGGTGCCCGTTGCACGGCAGCGAATTCGACGTGCGCAGCGGCGCCGTCCTGTCAGCACCCGCTGACGAACCGCTCTGCACCTGGGCGGTCGAGAGTGACGGCGAGCGGCTGTATGTCAGAGGAGACCTTCAAGGCGATCTCGAAGATGAGGTCGAAGAAACCCTTTTGGACGGCCTCGAACGCGACCTTGAGCGCGACCTCGAAGGCAAGCCTCGAACGCGACCCCGATCGCCTCAGCGATGACGGGCGATGATCCGGCGGAGCGCCTGATCGAATCGTCTGCCTTGCTCGCGCAGCGCATCGGCACCGAAATGCACGCAGGAACTCTGGCCGCAGGGATAGGCCGGTGGCACGAGATCGTCGTTGTCGACGAAATCGGCATACGGCAGCAGATCAGCAACGGCGCGGTGCGCTGCATCGACCTGCAGCTTGCGAGGCGAGAAACGCGCATAGCTGCCGCGTGAATCCGCGCCCTTGGACATCGTGGCCGCGATGAAGGGAATGGCCGCCTGGTTGCCGCGTGCCGCTGCGCCACGACGGTCGACCCTGGCCTCACGCCGGATTCGCTGAACCATTTTCACGAGATTCGCTGCATAGCTATCGGCGCATTTCGCGTCGGTCACATCCGCACCACCCTGATGCCAGAGAATGCCCCTGAATACACCGCCGGTATCGCGCAGGGTCTTGTCGAGACGTGTCAGGGCACGATCAAGGAGCCAGGTTCCACCGAGCCCCGGTCCTGCATTCGGAGATGCGTTCCAGGCAAGATTTCCCATATGGTTTGCACAGAAGCCGGTCGCGCCCCATGCAGCAGGCACCAGATAGATATTGTTGTTGGCGCGCGGCAGCGCCGACTTCGCGAAACTCAAGCCAAGGCCGATGAAGCTGCTGCGCTTCGGCTCCGCATCGATCCGTTTCGGCGTATGCAGCGGGTCCTCCGCGCGCGTGAAGGCAACATCACGTACGTTGATCGCGTCACTGACGAAGTCAGCGGCACTGGCGAACACCCGCTGGCTGTTCTCGCGCGCATTCAACTGGAGGATCCGGGAGTCAGCCACATCGACGCCACCGGGTCCGTTCGCCTTCGCACCTTTCTCGCTGTACCCGACCATGTTGCTCTGGCCGATCAGCAGGTAGACATCATGCGCATCGGTCGGTCGCACGTCGATCACCAGTCGACTTGTCGCACGCGACGATCCGTCGTAAGCGCCGACGTTGAACTGCCGTGCGTGACGTCGCAGGGGAGAAATATCCACGTCGAGCTTCATGATGAGCGTCGCATCGGTCTTTCCGTAGCCGAGTCGGTCGGGTTCGAATCGATGGCTGAGCAAGCGCTCGTCGGCCGATGTGAAGCCACTCAGTGAGAGATGCACCGTACCGCTCGCCGTTGCCCGACTCACCCGGATCGGTACACGCAGCGATTGCGTATCACCCTCGATGAGTTGTGGACGTCCGACACCGGCGTTGATCGCGAGAGCCGTGGCGTTGATCGGTGCAACCGGATTCGAGGCGGTCGCACCAACCGGTGTCGTCGCACCGTTGCCGCTGCGCACCCCGGCTTGTGACCGCTGGCCGTTCGCGTTGCTACCGACCGCGAGTCGATAGCGCGCCGGCTGGCTACGCCGCCCTGCCCGGTCGATCGCCACGATCTCGTAGTCATGAACTCGTGCCGGCGCAAGACCACTCTCGAACTGGCTGCGCCCCTTGTGAAAGGCAATCCGTTCGCCATTGCGACGAACCTCGTAGCCCGCGATCGCGACGTGATCGAGCGACGGCGTCCAGATGACATCGGCAACGCCCGGCGAGTACACGGCTGCCCGCACCCGGCGCGGTGGCGCCGGTGGTCCGTCGGACACGCGCATCGTCGTGCTGCATCGACTGTACTCGTCGCGACCGGCACGGCTGACGAAGGCCACGACGCAATAGTCGCCACCGGCACCATCGACAAGGAAACGATTGCTGCCTGCCGGCGGCCGGACGGTGGTGAAATATCGACCATTTCGATAGATATTGAATCCGCTGACCGTAACCGCATCGTTCAGCGTGACCATGATGCGGCCATCACCGCCTCGCGACAGGTTCGCCGACGGTATCGATACCGACGCCTGCGCCTGAATCGAACCGAGCAAACTCGTGCACAACAACCCAGCCAGCATCCAGGACCGCATCACGCCTCCATTCGTCGGGCGACCGGCCAGCGGTCGTCACGGTCATCGAACAGCAAGCCCGGTTCCAGCCCGGGCCGCTGTACTTACCTTCCCTGTCGGCAATGATAGGCAAGCCCTGACCAAAAGTCAGGCCCTTTCATCTACATCCAGATATCGGAGGTCACATCACCACCCGGGTAACGCATCTCGTGGCACCGGGCGGGCCCGTTCGGCTCCTTGCCGAAGTCGACGAGAAACTTGCTGTTGATCGTCATGCCACCGTTATCGGTGTCGCAGTCGATCTGATACATCTTGGCACCCTTGTCCTTCATGTCGGGGTAGAACTGGTTGTCCCAGGTGCTGAACAGGGAAGTCGTGACATACAGGCGCTTGCCGTCAAGCGACAATTGAATCATCTGCGGTGCACCGTTCACCGCTTCGCCGTTGACTTCCGGCGCCTTGCCAAGCAGACCGCCGATCCAGACCTGACCGGTAAGCTTCGGGTTCGACGGGTCAGTGATGTCGTATTGGCGAAGATCGCCATGCAACCAGTTCGAGAAATACAAGTAGCGATCATCCATCGAAATCAGGATGTCGGTGATCAGGGACGGCATGGGCACCGGAAACCCTTCCACGTCGACAGTCGGAATGTCGATCACCTTCTCGACCACGGGCTCGTCACCATCCTTGTACCAGTGGAAGACATTCGAGCCGAGCGTCGCTGCCACGAACCCGTGCGTGGACGCCGGATCGTGAAGGAAGCGGACTTCGAGCGGAATGAGGCCGTCCGCACCGAGATCGACTGACTTCTCGATGCGCTTGCCCGCGAAGTCCCAGAAGTGTATCGACTGGCCGTACTTGCCCTTGCCGACATCCTCGAGATCGAATCCCGGCATGAAGGTATTGGGCGCGCCCCATTCCGAGCTGACCATCATGTTGTTGCGTGGCTGGTACCAGAAGTCATAGTTGAAATTCATGCCGGTGATGTCGTTTTCCCAGCGACCGACGATCTCGAAGTTCTCGTCGAGGTGCAGGAATCCGCCCGGTGCATTGCCCTTCGCATCGCCCAGCATCGAGATGATGATGTCCTTGCCGAGGCAATGCACGGTATGCGGCGCCGACAGGTCGCACTTTGCCTTGATGTCCTCGCCGGATACGACCTTGTGCAATGTCGGGTTGCGCGCATCGGACGTGTCGAAGATGTTCAGGTTCGAGGTGCGCACGCCCGGAGCGATCAGGTACTGGCGCTTCTTCGACGCGTCATCATGGCAACTCGAGCAGGCATTCCAGCCTGTATGATGCAACTCCTCGCCCACTGTGGATGCTTCGGCGCGCGCTACCACCTGGCTGTAGGTCGAGCTGTCGGGATCGACATCGACCGTTGCGATGTAGTCCGGCTTCTCGATACCGGTACCGACGTAGAGTGCAACGGTATAGAGGAGCTTTTCACGATCAGCCTTCATTGCCTCGGCAGGCGACGCGTAGCCCGGTCCGCAACACGCCTTGTCGTCACCGCCACTGCCGTTGTTCGTGCTCATGCTGAATGCTCCTGATTGAATTCGGGTACCGTCGGGTCACCGTCAGAGTCTGGCTCTGCCATGACGCATCTTGCCAACAGAGACTAACTCTGTTGAGCTGGCAACGAAAGTGGCACCGCGACCGACACGGCTGACTTCCCGGGCGCCGCCGCGACCGGATCCAGCACCACCGCGTTGCCGATCAACTGGTGCAGGCTCGCGATGGTCACGTCACCGAGCCCGTGCGCCGGCAGGACCCTACCGAATTGCGTCTTGCAGATCGCGCAGATGGCGGCCATGTGGGTCACGCCCTCATCGGCGACGACGCGCGCGAGCGCCTGGGCACGCGGCAACGACCCCTTGATGCGTACATCGAGCAGCTCATCGGCCAGCAGGCCGGCACCTCCGCCACAACAGAACGTCGTCTGCCGCGTAGTGTCCCGGCTCATCTCGACGACTCGCGGTACCGCCGCCTGCAGAAGCTCTCGGGGCAAGCTGAACTGCCCGCCCGCTCGATCGCCCATGCCGGCGCCACGCGCGACATTGCACGAATCATGAAACGTGGCGACGACGCCATTGTTGGCCGCCGGGTCGAGGCGAATCCGTCCGCTCGACCAGAGCGCATGCGTTACCTCGCAGATATGCTCCGGACGTGAATGCGCGGCGTCTAACATGTCCAGCGGACCGACGAGTGTTTCCATGAAGGAATACGCGACCCGCCAGGCGTGTCCGCACTCACCGATGACGAGCTGACGAGCGCCGAGCGACCGGGCCGCATCGTGGAGGCGCGCCGCAATCGATGCCATGCCCGCTCTATCACCGGTGAACAACGCGAAGTTTGCAGCCTCGCTCGCCTCGCTCGACAGGGTCCAGCGTATGCCGGCGGCATGCAGCACCTTGGCATAACCGATCAGACCATCCACATGTGGCTCAGCGAAGAAGTCGGCAGAAGGCGTGACGAGCAACATGTCGGCCGACACGTCATCGAGCGGCAGACGGACAGGCACGCCACATTCCTCCTGCATGTCTTCTTCGAGGCTCGCGAGCGTGGCAGCCAGCGCCGGACGTTTCATGCCGAGGTTGTTGCCGATGCGGAGGGCCTTGTCGATGACCTCTTCAGTGTAGTGATGCGCAATGCCAATGCTTGCAAGCACCTCGCGTCCTGCCATGGTCACCTCACTGGTGTCGATACCACTCGGGCAGAAGACCGTGCAGCGACGGCATTCCGAACACTGATGGAAGTACCGGAACCAGTCCTCGAGAACCGCCTCTGTAAGCTCCCGCGCACCGACGAGCCAGGGAAAGTAGCGCCCGGCGAAGGTGAAATGACGGCGCCACACTGCCCGAAGCAGATCCTGTCGCGCCACGGGCATGTTCTTCGGATCGTGTGTGCCGAGAAAGTAGTGACACTTGTCTGTGCAGGCGCCGCATCTGGTGCAGGTCTCGAGAAACACCCTGAGGCCGCGCCTCTCGTCGACCAGCTGTCCCAGCCGTGTCAGCGCACGAGCCTTCCAGTCGGTCGGCAGTGTCGTCGGCAGGCCGCGCGCGGCCCGAACCTCGACACTGGCCTGCCGCGGCTCTGTCTTCGCCGCGCTGCCCTCGACCAGGAGCGGGATGACGCGATAACGACCGACCAGTGCAGATGTTGCGGGCGGTGCCGCCTTGGCGCTCATCCGTCGCCTTCAGAAGAGGCGCGACGCGAGCCACCCCGATCGCGCTGATGGAAGGTGGGCGCGAACACGATTCCGGGTGCATGCACGAGTTTCGAGATGGGAAAGACCGCGAGCAAGATCAAGACACCGAGAAGATGGGCGACCAGTCCGGCATGCAGCGGGAACGCCTGCCAGTCGAGCGTCAGCACACCACGCACGAATTCACCGACGCGATAAAGATCGACGCCACCCCATTGTTTCAATGCCGCACCGCTGAGCACGATGCCGATCAGCAGGAGAAGATGCAGGTAGTCACTCGGCGCCGATACGTAGCGCACACGGTCGACGAAGATGCGCCGCCACAACAGCGCGCCGAGTCCGAGCAAGGCCACCAGCGTCAACCAGCCGCTGATGCGGAGCAAGGGTAGCAACCACAGCGGCAGGTGCTCGACGACAAAGCGCAGATGCACCAGCACGATCAGCAGCAAGGCATAGTGCATCAACATTGCCGGCAGCCAGGTTGCCGGACTGGCACGGGCAAGACTTCGAAAAAGAAAGGTCTCCACAGCCAGACGCAGCGCAACGCCCGGGTACCCGCGCGGTGCCGGTGCAAGCGGTATCGGCAGCGGATTCGGCGTTCGCGACCAGGTCAGGATGCGCCAGCCCAGACCGCCCACCAGACCCGCGAGCGTGACGGTGAAGGCCGACGCCATGACGATGGACGGCACGTCCACCTCAGCGACCCTCGACGGTGCGAGACAGCGTGTCGACAGGATGAAAGCGAACGAGGTAAAGGCCGAGCTTGCTCGCAGATGCCTTGACCACTACACACAGCCGGTCGGTTTGGGCAGACCCGCGTAGCGACACGCCTGCTTGGCCGGCCCTCTTGGAAACAGCTCGTAGAGGTAACGGCTGTTACCCTTTTCCTTGCCGAAACGCTTGCCGATCTGTTTCGTCAGGATGCGGATTGCCGGTGCGATCTCGTAGTGATCGTAGTACTCCTGCAGAAAGTGGATGACCTCCCAGTGTGGCTCCGCCAGGACGATATCGTCAGACGCCGCCATCTCCTCGGCGAGCTCATGCGACCAGTCATCGCGGCGAACGAGATAGCCCTCGGGGTCGGTCTGCACCGTGTCGATCATCATCAATCGGATTCCACTAATCGGATTCCATCAATCGGATTTCCGAGGCGGCTCGAGCCGCAAGGAACGCGCACCCTCGTTGCCACGGCTATCGCGCCAGCTCACCTCGAATATGCCCTCGCCGAGACCATCAGGCAACGTCACGGCAAGGACCGGGTTGCGCGAGACCGCGGCACCCAGCGAGAAGGATGCAAGGATTCGTGACTCGAACATGAGGCGTACGGTAGTGAGATACCAGGGCGGAATCCGTGTGCCGAGCGCATCGTGCCGCTCGCCACTTTCCATGGGATGGTCGAACGCGAGTTCGATCTCCGTGCCATCGGCACTGTCGACACGAGCGAGCGTCACGCCGATCAACAGTCCAGCGACTCGATGGACTCGACCTGTGCATCCTGATGAACCCAGCCCATGCTCGAAAGGACGAGCACTCTTAGACGGCAGGGCCGGGCAAGCCTGATGGGCAGGCTGACAAGCGGCGGCAAACCGCCCTCGGGAAACTCGACGCTCGCGACCAGGGCGCTGTCGTGCGCGTCACGGAGCATGACGATGCGGCGGGCGGCATCGACCTGGCGCGCATCGACACGCACCGGAACCATCGCACCGGTCCAGGTACTCGACGGCACCTCGACACGAAGGGCGGCGACATGTACCGAATCCGTCGCGCCAAGCGATGCCTGCACAGCGGCAATGGATCGCCCTTCGGCGGTGGCGAGCGCACGCGTTCCGTCGATCGTGCCAAGGGTCGCGCCTGAACAGAGCGCATGACGAAGCAAGGTACGCCGCTTCAAGTTGAATCACCCGATGCAAACGAGATGGACGACATGGACGACACAGACGACATAGACGACATGGCAAACATCATGGGCCTGCACGCGGGACACGTGCAGGTGCACCACCGGCCTGCGCCTCATCAGTCCCGTTTACCGTCACTGCCAGCTCGACCAGCACGTCGACGAGGGCCTGTGAAGTACCGAGGTAGTCGGTGATGCGGATGTCTCGATCCGGGTATTCACGTTGCTTGATGGCGACCTGCTCGGGAATATCGATAGCGACATGAGTTCCTCGAGCGAGGAAGTAGGGGACCACTTGTACGCTGCTGGCACCCCGGGCGAGACAGCGCTCGATACCCTCCGGAATCAGCGGCTCGGCGAGTTCCAGGAAAGCGTGCTCGACGATGTCGAATTGCCCCGCAGCAGCCTGGGCAAGGCGCTCGCGCAAGTGACCGATCTCGGCATTGGATTCTGCCCGGCGACTGCCGTGAGCAACGAGCAACAAGGATCGCATCACCTTCTCCGCGCAGTTGACACACGATTATACGTGGCGCTTATACGTGGCGCTGCCCGGACCGGACGATCAATAGCCCGCAGCCGACCCGTCCTTGCGCGGGTCGGAACCGCCGGTGAGCACACCACTCTGTGCATCGATGGCGATGGCCTGCGAACCACCGATCGGCGTCTCGGCTTCCTCGATCGTGTGCCCCATGGTTTCGAGTTCGGCGCGTACCTCGGCGTCGACACCGTGTTCCATTTCGACGACGCCGGTATCCGGATCGACCATGAATCGCGGACAACTCATCGCTTCCTGAACATCCATGCCGTAGTCCAGATGGCGGGTCAGGAACTGCTGTTGTCCCATGGCCTGGTATTCACCGCCCATGACGCCGAAGCACAGGCTCGCCCGATCGTCGCGAGATGCGATTGCCGGGATGATGGTATGCCGCGGTCGCTTGTTCGGTGCAATGACGTTCGGGCTCGCCGCATCCATCGAGAAGCCCTGCCCACGGTTGGTCAAGGTGATGCCGTGTCGGGTCGTGATGCCACTGCCGAACGACCAATACAGCGTGTTGATGAAACTGCAGACGTTGCGATCACTATCGACAACGGCGATATAGACCGTGTCGTGATGCGGCGGCAGCGGCACCCTTGTCGGCGGCACGGTGGCGCGCGCCGGGTCGATGCTGTCGAGCAACGATTTCGCGTGATCGGACGAGAGCAATTGCTCGACCGGCACGTCAACCTGTGATGGATCGGCGAGATAGCGGTCGCGCACCGCGTAAGCTTGCCGACAGGCTTCGATCTCGAGATGAATGCGCGCCACGGAGAAGGGGCCCGCCTCGTCGAGATCGGCCTCCCGCATGATGTTCATGAGCAACAGTGCAATCACACCCTGCCCGTTAGGCGGGCACTCATGCACATCAACCCCGCGATAGCGCGTCGCCAGGGGTGTCACGTATTCGCCACGCGCGTTGGCCAGATCGTCGAGGGTATGCAGTCCGCCAAGGGCTTGCAGTTCATCGACGACGCCGCGTGCCAGTTCGCCCTCATGCAGCGCACTGCGTCCTTCCCGCGCAATGAGCTCCAGGGCGTCGGCCAGTTCGGGCAGACGGCGCACGGCGCCCACAGCGGGCGCCGATCCATCATCGGTGAGATGCAGACGCGCCGTGCGTTCGAATTGCGGCAGGTAGTCTGCCTGTCGGCCGATATCGAAGGCGACTCGCGAGGAGATCACGAAACCGTGACGCGCAGCATCGATGGCGGGTGCCAGCAATTCCGCGAACGGCAGGCGTCCATGGTCGGCGTGCAGCCGCGTCCACGCATCGACAGCGCCCGGCACGGTGACGGCATGTGGTGAGTGTCGCTCGAGCGTGTTGATGCCGAGCGCCTGCAAGGCCTCGAGCGAGGCAGCGGCAGGCGCGCGACCCGAGCCGTTGAAGGCGAGGGGCTGACCCTTGCCCTCGCGCATGTACATCGCGAAACAGTCGCCGCCGATGCCGGTGGACTGTGGCTCGACGACACATTGCATCGCACAAGCCGCAATCGCCGCGTCGAGTGCATTGCCGCCGGCCTTGAGCACGTCGATCGCGACCTGGGTGGCATCGGTGTGCGAGGTTGCCGCCATGGCATGCCGCGCGTGAACGGGCGAACGACCGAAACGCTGAAAATCTCTCATGAAATCAAAGGCTCTCTGGTCAATGATCGGCCGGCGCGGCACCCGGGGTGAATCGGTTCGCCCCGCCACAGGTCTCGGGCCCTTTTCCCGCGTGCGCCGCTTGCCGGAATTCCGACACCGCATTGGCGTGTCCGTCAAAGCCCTCGTAGTGCGCAAAGCGGTAGGTGTGCGGTGCCATGTCGGCGTACCCGGTCGCGGTGACGTGCCCGACGGACGCACGCTTGATGAAATCGTGCACGCCGAGCGGCGAATGCGACCGAGCTGCGCCGCCAGTCGGCAGCACACAGTTAGGCCCCATCAGATAGTTCGCGAGCGAGCCGGCTGCCTGCTCACCGAGCAGGATTTCCGAGGCATTCCTTATATGGGCAAGGTGCTCGAACGGCGCCGCCGAGAGCACCTGCAAGTGCTCCGGTGCGTAGTCGTTCACAAAAGCATAGGCCGCTGTCGCATCGGGTGCCAGCACGATGCCACCGCTTCCGCCGCTCAGCACGCTCGACGAATAAGCCGACAGAGTGTCACCCATCCGGTCCCAGTAGTGCGGAATCGCCTCACGCACGGCCGCGGCCAGCGCGCGATCCCAGGTCACCAGGAAGGCGCTGCTGTCATCACCGTGCTCAGACTCGATCGCCATGTCGAGCGCTGCAATCAAGGGGTTGGCGGAGCTGTCGGCGAGCACGATCGTCTCGCTCGGCCCGGCAGGTAAACCCGGATCGATGACGCCCGCCAACAGTCGCTTGGCAGCGACGAGCCAGGGGCTGCCCGGCCCGACGATCTTCACACAGCGTGGCACCGTGGCTGTCCCGTAGGCTACGGCAGCGACGGCCTGGGCGCCTCCGGCCTTGTATATCTCCTCGACGCCGGCAAGGCGGGCGGCAACCAGAGTGGCCGCATCCACTTGCGCATCCGGGCCAGGCGGCGTCAGCACGATCGGTCGCGGCACGCCGGCGACCACGGCCGGAATCGTCGTCATCAGGGTAACGGACGGAAACGACCCCTTGCCGCGGGGCGAATAGCAGGCCACCGAATCGATCGGCGTGACGCGTTCGCCGACGAGCACGCCCGGTCGGATCTCCTTCATCCACATTTCGGTGGGCTTCTGCGCCTCGTGAAAGCGCCGGATGCTGTCAGCGGCATAGCCGAGCGTATCGATCAAGTCAGGCTCCAGACAGTCGAAGGCGCGGTCTATATCGTCACTCCTCACGGCGATGGCATCGGCGGTAAGCCCGACTGCCGCGTCGAAATCGCGTCCGAAGCGGGCGAGTGCCTCGTCGCCCTCCTCCCGGGTTGCCGCGATGATCGGCGCGGCCCCGTCGAGAAAGTGACCGAGATCGCCCTCCGCACGTTCCAGCAGATCTGCCCGCGCCGCATCATCGAGCGTTGCCAGCTCGTGCAGAGCGACGGCCGGATAGGATCGGCGGCTCATGCTGTGGCCCCCGGAATCGGCGGGCATCTTTCGATGAATGACATGAGTTGAACCGGAGTGGGCGGACGCGGGTGGCAGAGGTGCAAGACAAGGCAGTTTCGGCCGACAACTCGGCGAGCGCAACGACCGTCCACAGTATAGGCGTTGTGATCAGACGTCTGACGTCTGACAGCTGCAGCGGATCGGCGCTTCGCGTCCGTCGTCGACACGGCCACGGCAAGTGCAAGGGACGAGGAAATCACGCTTGCGTGATAGCATCGCGCCGCCTGCGTCCTCGCCAGACAGGCATCACTCCTACCCAAGTGCCTCGCCCATGGCTTCGACTCCCTTGCCAACTGACGCGACTCTCGGCGAGCCGCCCGCGCACGTGTCGAGCTACTACGCAGCGAGCGCCAATGCAAGCCCGGAGCGCGTACCCTTGCGCGGCGAGATCGAGACGGATGTCTGCGTTGTCGGTGGTGGTTTCAGCGGCCTGTCGACCGCCCTGCACCTCGCCCGAAACGGTCATGCGGTGCACTTGCTCGAAGGTGCGCGGATCGGCTGGGGTGCGTCGGGGCGCAATGGCGGACAGATCGTCAATGGCCTGAATGCCGGACTCGACACGATCGAGAAACGCTACGGTGCCGATACCGCGAGCTTCGTCGGCACCCTGGTGCAGGAGGGCGCCGGAATCATCCGCGACTTCATTGCCGACTATCGCATCGACTGTGATCTGAAAGAGAAGAACGTCTTCGTCGCATTCAACCGCGGCCAGATGCAAGCGCTCGAGGCACGCCAGCGACTCTGGCAGCTCCACGGCATGAACGATTTCGAACTGCTCGATCGGCAAGCCTTGCAACAGCACGTCGTGTCCCCGCTCTACTGCGGCGGTATGGTCGATCATTCCGGCGGACACCTGCATCCACTCAATCTCGCGCTGGGTGAGGCGGCAGCGCTCGAAACACTCGGCGGTCGCATTCACGAGGGCTCACGCGTCGTTCGTATCGAGAACGAAGAAGGTCATCGCCCCATCGCGGTGACTGCTGAGGGCCGCGTTACCTGCCGTACCCTGGTCTTGTGTGGCAACGCCTACCTCGGCAAGACCGTACCGGCACTCGCGCCGCGTGTCATGCCGGTCTCCACCCAGGTCATGGCGACCGAGCCGCTGTCCGAGGAGGCTGCCCGGTCGATCCTGCCGAGCGACGCCTGCGTCGAGGATGTTCGATACATACTCGACTACTACCGTCTGAGCGCCGATCGGCGACTCCTCTTCGGTGGCGGTTCGGTCTATGGCGGCACCGACCCGCTCGACGTCGAGGCGAAACTCCGACGGAACATGGAGAAAGTCTTTCCGAAACTGCGCGGCATTCCGGTCACGCACGCCTGGAGCGGCAACTTTGCCCTGTCCTTCTCACGCGTGCCGCAGCTCGGACGACTGGGCCCCGCCACCTGGTATGCGATGGGCTACAGCGGTCACGGCGTGACCGGCTCACATCTCTATGGCCGGCTGTTGGCCGAGGCGATAGACGGACATGGAACGCGTTTCGAGCGCCTGGCCGCCCTCCCCTGGTATCCCTTCCCCGGCGGCCAGCGCTTCGGAGCGGCCTATTCGACGGCCGGCTCGTGGTGGTACGGATTTCGCGATACGATCGGGCTTTGAACGCCTGACAGCTGATGCCCGAGAACACCATGAAAAAAGGCTCGAACGGCCCATCTGAAGGTCTGCCGACACGACCCAGCCTGGGTATTCTTGTCTGCGGCCACTCGCCCGAAGCGATTGTCGAGCAGGTCAGCGACTATCCCGACATGTTCGTGACGCTGCTCGGGCCAGAGAGCTTCGACTATCGCTTTTTCGACGTGGTCAATGGCGAACCTGTGCCTGCCAGCGACGCAACCGATGCCTGGCTCATTACCGGTTCCCGCCACGGTGTCTATGAGGATCATCCCTGGATCGCCCCACTGGAGGCGCTGGTGCGCACCATCCATGTCGAACAGCGCCCCCTGATCGGCATCTGCTTCGGGCATCAGCTCATCGCGCAGGCGCTCGGCGGGCGGGTCGAGAAACACCCTGACGGCTGGTCGACCGGGCGCGTCGAATACCATCTTGATGGCAAGCCTCGCGACTGGCTCGGCAGCCAGGCCGACGACGCGGATTCCATTCCGCTGATGGCGTTCCATCAGGACCAGGTCATGGAGCCACCGCCTCAGGCGCGCGTGCTCGGTTCCTCAGACGTCTGCCGCTATGCGGCGCTCGCCATCGGTGACACCATCCGGACACTGCAACCGCATCCGGAATTCGGCATCGACGTCGTTACCGGACTTTTTGATTCCCGAGGGACAATCCTGCCGCCTGAATCGCTTGCTGCAGGGCGTGCCTCGCTCGCCAGGGCAGCAGACGTCGACCGTGCCCGCGCGCATGTGGCGGACGAGATGCGAGACTTCCTGCTCGACGCCATCCGGCGTCGCGAAAGCACGGAATCGGCTGCTTGAGCGACGCCTGGCTCAAGCGGTTGCCCGAGTCGTTCCTGCAATGGCTCGACGGGCGTCGAATCGACGATGCCGAGTGCATCATCGCCGACATCGCCGGCATGTCGCGTGGCAAGGCGATGCCCGCGCGAAAGTTCTCGAGCAGCGACTCGATGTATCTGCCGACATCGATCTTCTATCAGACGATCACCGGAGACTACGTCGACATCGAGGAGATGAAGGATCAGTGGATCGAATCGGACCTGGTGCTGAAACCGGACTACACCACCGCCACGGCGGCCCCCTGGTCGGCCGATGTGACATTGCAAGTCGTGCACGACGCCTTTCTGCAGGACGGCTCGCGTTGCCCGGTTGCGCCGCGTAACGTACTCAGACAGGTCGTCGACGCTTATTCAAGCGAAGGCTGGCGACCCGTCGTCGCGCCGGAAATCGAGTTCTACCTGACAAAACCCAATACCGACCCTGACAAAGCTATAGAACCACCGATCGGGCGCACCGGCAGACAGGGGGTCGCTCGACAGGCCTACAGCATGGTAGCTGTGGATGAATACGGCCCGGTCATCGACGACATCTACGATTTCGCCGAAGCACAAGGCTTCGAGATCGACACCATCATCCAGGAAGGCGGCGCCGGACAGATAGAGATCAATCTCAAGCATGGCGACCCGGTGACGCTCGCCGACCAGGTCTTCTACTACAAGCGCTCGATTCGCGAGGCGGCGCTGCGTAACGGCTGCTTCGCAACCTTCATGGCCAAGCCCATGGAAGACCAGCCCGGCAGTGCCATGCATATCCATCAAAGCGTGGTATCACTCGCCGACGGCAGCAATGTCTTCAACACCTCGGACGATGAGCCGAGCGAACTCTTCTATGGATTTCTCGCCGGGTTGCAGGTGCACCTGCCTGCCGTCATCTGCGTACTGGCGCCGTACGTCAATTCCTACCGTCGCTTTACCCGTGATGACGCGGCCCCGATCAACCTCGAATGGGGTTTCGACAACCGCACTACCGGCATTCGTGTGCCGTTGTCGTCCGCGGCTGCACGTCGCATCGAGAATCGCGTCGTCGGCATGGACTGCAACCCCTATCTCGCCATAGCGGCAAGTCTTGCCTGTGGTCTGGTCGGCATGCGCTCGAGCGCCCGACCCCGTGATCCGCTGCAAAGCGATGCCTATTCGCTACCACACGCGTTGCCGCGAGGCCTGCTCGAGGCGCTCGACCTGTTCGGACGCGACAGCGCCGTCGCAGACGTTCTCGGGGCGGAATTCTGTCAGCTGTATCGAGCCATCAAGCAGAAGGAGAGTGAGGAATTCCTGCAGGTCATCAGCCCGTGGGAACGGAAGCACCTGCTGCTGAACGTGTAGCGGTACGTCGACATGACCGTGACGCACCACCAGTGATCCGTCGTCGCATGAAACTCCTGCATGCCAACGACACTCCCGGCGTCCATGCACCCTCCTGGTATGCGGCAACCTGCGAATCCGTCGAACGAACGCAGCTCGAAGGCAACGTCGATGCCGATATCTGCATCATCGGCGCCGGCTATACCGGCCTTGCAGCCGCCCACGAAGCAGCCTCGCGCGGACATTCCGTGGTGGTTCTCGACGCCCACCGCGTCGGCTGGGGGGCTTCCGGCCGCAACGGTGGACAGCTCGGCAGCGGCTTCAATCAGGATCAGCGTGCAATTGAAGCCGCCCTGGGCAAAGATCGCGCTCACGCGCTCTGGGACATCGTCGAGACCACCCGGTCATCGTTGCTCGGGCTGTCGGTCGAACAGGGTATCGATGTGCAATACCGACCCGGTATCGTCACTGCCCTGCACCGCGCCGGAAAGCTCGCCAGTCTCCACGACTATTGCGAATTCCTGGCACGCAACTATCCCGATAGCGGACTCGAGCCGCTCGACAGGACAGCACTTCGATCGCTTGTCGCGAGTGACGACTACCATGGAGGTGCCATCGATCGCCATGCTGGACACCTTCATCCGCTGCGACTGGCCGACGCGCTTGCCAGCGCGGCAGAGGGCGCGGGTGCCATACTTCACGAACGAAGCGAAGTCCTGCGTGTGGATGTGTCGCCATCGAGTACGCCTGCGCGCGTCGTCACGGCGCTCGGCAGCGTACGCGCCGAACACGTGGTACTGGCAGCCAACGGCTACCTTGATGATCTATCGGGAAAAGGTCTTCATGGTAGTGATCTGCAGGGCGAGATCAGTAGCTACATCATGCCGATCAACAACTTCATGCTTGTCACCGAATCACTCGGTGAGCGCGCGCTCGAGTTGTTGCCTGGAGATCATGCAGTCGCCGACTCGCGTTTCATCGTCAACTATTTTCGGCTGACGCCGGATCGACGTCTCCTTTTCGGCGGCGGCGAGAACTACCGTTACCGATTTCCCCGTGACATGGCTCAGCGCACTCGCCGCGCCATGCTTGGCGTTTTCCCCGCGCTCGGCGACACCCGCACCGACTTCGCCTGGGGCGGTACGCTTTCGATAACGCGATCCCGACTGCCATTCGTCAAATCAATGACGCCCTTTCTTCATTGCGCCGGCGGCTACTCAGGCCACGGCATTGTCCTTGCTTCCGCCTGCGGGCGAGCAATTGCCCGGTCAATCGACGGCGATGCCGAACACATGGACTTGCTGTCAGCGCTGCCGACCGACCGCTTTCCAGGTGGTCTGCGAGCGCGTCCTGCCTTGCTCGCAGGCGCATTGAGTGCCGCAAGACTGCTCGATCGACTGTAGTGATGTTTCACGGGAAATCCCCGGTATTTCGCCACTATCCATCCAGTTAACTTCCTGACTGGCCGATCTCTAGCTATCATCCCTGCACAGGTCAGCGCTTCTCGGCCCTGACAACCCGCGAAAGGACATTCCCGTGATCGCGAAATCCGACTTGATCATCCTGCTGGTCTCCACCACGGCTCTCGCTGTCGGCGTCTTCCGCTGGCAGGCCAATACCGATCTGCCACTCATCGCGAGTCGTCCGGCTGCCGTTGTTACCACGCAGTCTCTTGATGGCAATACAAGCCGCGCGAACGACACCGCTGCCGGAATTCCACCGGACAACCTGGCGCTCGTGGGAGGCGAAGCTGCAAACGCAACCACCAACGCACGCCCGCTGACAAACACCGGCGACAACGCCGCCGTTCAGGGCACGACAGGCAATTCCCTGCAGGCAAGCTCGGGTGACGCGGCCGGAAGTTCGGCTGTCGTCGCGGTTGCCGACGGGGTCAACGAAGGGCTTTACGGCGTCTATACCGTGCAGAGCGGAGATTACCTGTCGAAGATTGCCGGGAAATTCGGCACCTCGGTGGATGCTTTGAAGGCCATCAATGGCCTACAGGACGACACCATCATGATCGATCAGCCCTTGCGCTATCCGCTGCCAGCCAATTGACCACTTCGACTGCCATGCCGGGCGCTGCCTTCACACCCGGCGCTGCGCCGCTGTTCGAAGGAAAGACCGCCGTCGTGACGGGTGCCGGCCACGGCATCGGTCTGGCGGTCGCGCAGGCTTTTCATGCGGCCGGAGCACGCCTGATCGTGCATCTCGGGCGTGATCCGGCGACCGCGAGCGAATTACCCGATGACGTGCTGACGACCACGGGTGATTTCACTGATCCCGATGCCCAGGCTCGCTTCGTCAACTTCGTGGAGGGCGCAACCGAGCAGGTCGACGTACTCGTCAACAACGCCGGCACGATGTTCGGTCGCTTTCCGGCCGACACCCTCAGTGAAGCCGACTACACCGCTATCGTCGAACTCAATCAGCACGCTGTCGTGCGAATCACCCGCGGCCTGCTGCCACGGCTCAGGTCTGCCGGCGTCGCGGCCATCGTCAACACGGTGTCGATCTCGGCATCGACCGGCGGTAGTCCGGGTTCGTCGATCTATTCCTCGACGAAGGGCTTCGTGTCGACCTATACGCGCGGCCTTGCCCGCGAACTCGCGCCTGCGGGCATTCGTGTCAATGCGGTTTCGCCCGGTGTCATCGATACCGATTTTCATCAGCGATACTCCAGCGTCGAGAAGCTCGAGAAAACTCGTCAGCAGATTCCGCTGCAACGACTCGGTACCGCCGCCGACTGTGCGCCTGCCTTCCTGTTCCTGGCCTCTGCAGACCTCGCAGGCTACATCACCGGTCAGGTGCTCGAGATCAACGGCGGACAGCGCTGACCGACGGCGCATTCATGCCGCGACGAATCAGTATCCCGACCAGGGTCACGCCTGCAGAGAGCGTGGCGATCGCGAACAGCCAGGCATCGGCCGCCGGTAGCAGGGCACCGACGGCAAGCGTCAGGATCACCCCGAAGGCGGTCTGCACACCACCGGACAATCCCGACGCCGTCGCCGCCAGACTCGGTCGAACGCTCATCGCACCGGCAATCATGTTGGGCAGACTCACCCCGTTGCTGAACGCGACCAGCTGCATCGGCAAGAACAGGCCGAACGGATGCTGCCATCCGGACAGGACCCAGAATGCGGCGACGCCTGTGAAGAACGGCACCAGTCCGAGGAAGATCATGCGATCGCCACCGACACGTTCGGAAAACCGCCCGGCAACGAAATTGCCGCTCAGATAGCCTATGGCGACCATCGCGAACCATATGCCATAGGTCGAGGCATCGAGCCCACGACTTTGCATCGCAACCCAGGGGGCACCTGCCAGGAAGGCATAGTAGACACCGACCGAGCCACTCATGAGCAAGGCATAGGCAACGAAAGCGCGGTCTTTCGCCAGCAGAAAGACCGGCGACCGTGGCTCGGCAGGCGTGGTGACAAAGACCTTTGGAAAGTTGCCGCCGACCACATCCGGCGATGCAGGCGCGGGTGAGGCGGGAGGCCGCGTCACCCGCTCTCCCGTCACCGCTGGAGGATCGGGTTCGTCGCCGGCCGCCAGCGTCTCGTACTGATGGCGCCAGGCCATGCAGGCGAGCATCGCCCCGAAACTCGCCAGTGCCCAGTACAGGTAGCGCCAGCTGGCCACGTCGGTGATCCAGCCACCGGCCGCCGGGCCGAACAAGGGCGCGATCATCATGGCGGTCGTCATGTAGCCGATCACGCTCGCCGCGCGATCACGAGGATAGATATCCCTGACGATGGTTCGCGGCAGGAAGGTGCAGACTCCGCCGCCGACGCCTTGCACGAACCGCGCGAGCAAAAGGAACTCGACCGTTGGTGCAAGGGCACAGGCGATACTGCCACCGGTGAAAATCAGAAGACTGCCGATCATGATCGGCCGTCGACCCCATCGATCGGCAGCCGGTCCGAGAACGAGTTGCGAGACAAGCGTCGCGAACAGGTAGACCGTCAACACCATCTGTGCGAGACCGTAGGTGGACTGGAATTCCACCATGACCGCACTGGTCGCAGGGAGTACGCCGTTCATCGCGACTGGGCCGATCATCGATATGCCGATGAGCACCAGCAACAGCGGTGCAGCGATTCCGGCGTGTTCCGGTTTGCCCGTCATGCGCGCGGTTGCCGCTTACCCAGGCGGGTCAAGCCAAGCATGGCGCCGCCTGCAATCAGCCCCCAGAACGCCGCACCGACGCCCAGGAACGCCAGGCCCGACGCGGCGAACAGAAAGGTGACGGCCGCGGCCTCGCGTTCGGCCGGATTCGAGAACGCTGCCATCGCGGCGCCGGTGAACGATCCAAGCAGTGCAAGCCCGGCAATCGCTTCGATCATGATGGGTGGGATCAGTGTGACGAAGAGCACCACCACACCCGCCAGCAGACCAAGACAGACGTAGCCTGCGCCGGCGATGATCGACGCCCAATAGCGACGCTGCGGATCGACATGCGAGTCTGCGCTGGCCCCCATGGCTGCCGTGACCGCAGCCAGGTTGACGGGAATTGCGCCGAAGGGCGCGCTGACCAGTGTGAAACCGGCGGTGTTGGTGATCAAGGGGCCGGTGCGGGCGTCGTAACCGTGCGCGCGAAGTATGGCAATGCCCGGGATGTTCTGCGAGGCCATGGTGACCACGAACAAGGGAAAACCGATGCCGATGATCGTCGCCGGATCGAAGACCGGCATCACCGGGATCGGGTTCGGCCTGAGGGCCGCGGTGAATCGAGCACCGAAGTCGGCAGGCAAGCCGACACGCCAGACGACCAGCGCGACCAGCACCAGGAGCGCTGCCGGCACCGCGGCGAAGCGGTGCAGTCGCCCGACCAGCCACCAGGTTGCCAGCAACGGCGCCGCCAGCCAGGCATCCACCGCCAGCGCCTTGATCGGCGCCAGACACAGACTCAAGAGGATGCCCGCCAGCATGGCATTGGCCAGACTCGAGGGTATGGCTTCGATGGCGCGGCCGAGCGGTCGAAAGGCGCCTGCCGCCAGCAGCATGGCGCCAGCCGCGAGAAATGCGCCGATCGCCTTGTCGAAGCCATCGATCGACGCTCCCGACGTGATCAGCAACGCGGCCCCCGGCAGAGACCAGGCAACGCTGATCGGCTGGCGCCTGACCCAGGCGAGCCAGATACCGGACGCACCCACCGCCAGCAGCGTCGCCATCAGGCCCGTGGCCGCTTGCGCCTCACTGGCGCCCGATTCCCGCAGCCCGGCGAGGACTAGCGCAAAGGAGCTCGAGAATCCGACCAGGGCCATCACCAGGCCCATGACCACCGCGGAGACCGAAATATCTCTCAGCCGCCCCGGCGGACGCCCTTGCAGGCGCCCTTGCAGGCGCCCTTGCGAGCGCTCCTCGCGAGAGGCTTTCGAATCGTGTGGCGGCAGCGTCGGCACGGACAGCGTGATCAGTCTTTCGCTCGGAGAGCATAAGGGAGCGCAGAGCCTGACGGTGCTGCGTGCAAACGCCATCGAAGCACAAATGGCTTCCCGGCAGCTCGAAAGCGGACCGCCTGTACCGACCGGCCGGGAGGTCACTAGAATAGCGGCTTTCTTGCAGACAACGCGATCATGCACCTACTACTGATCGGCAACGGCGGCCGCGAGCACGCCCTTGCCTGGAAACTGGCCGCTTCGCCCGATATCACGCGGATCAGTTGCGCGCCGGGAAACCCTGGCACGGCACGCGAGCCGAAGTGCCACAACGTGCCCATCCAGGCCGATGACATCGACAGCCTGCTCGCCTTCGCCCTTGAAACGAAGGTCGAACTGACCGTTGTCGGTCCTGAGGCACCACTCGTCGCCGGCATTGCCGATCGCTTCGTGGCGGCCGGCTTGCGCATCTTCGGCCCTGTCGCCGATGCGGCTCGGCTCGAGGGCAGCAAGACGTTCGCAAAGGATTTCATGAACCGTCACGCCATCCCCACCGCGGCACATGCCAGCTTCGAGGATCTGTCGGGCGCCCTCGCCTGGCTTGACGACCATGGTGCACCGGTCGTCGTCAAGGCCGATGGGCTGGCCGCGGGCAAGGGTGTCGTCGTCGCTCACGACATCGGCACGGCCCGCGCAGCAGTCACCGACATGCTCGGTGGCGGACGCTTCGGCGCCGCGGGACATCGCGTGCTGCTCGAGTCCTTCCTCGAGGGCGAGGAAGCGAGTTTCATTGCCATCGTCTCCGGTCAGGACGCGCTCGCGCTCGCCAGCAGCCAGGATCACAAGCGACGCGACGAGGGTGACAAGGGGCCCAACACCGGCGGCATGGGCGCCTACTCTCCTGCTCCGGTCGTGACGGATGCCGTTCACGCCCATGTCATTCAGGACATCCTTCGCCCGACCGTGCAAGGTCTTGCACGGGATGGCATGGCCTACACAGGCTTCCTGTATGTCGGCCTGATGATCGACTCGACGGGCCAGGCGCGTGTCGTCGAGTACAACGTGCGTCTGGGCGATCCAGAAACCCAACCGCTGATGATGCGCCTGAAAAGCGATCTGGCCACGCTATTGTCTGCAGCCGTCGATGGCAGGCTTGCGGGATGCGAGACGGCCTGGCATGACGGCAGCGCCATCGGTGTGGTGCTCAGTTCTGGCAACTATCCTGAAGGCGGTAGCATCGGCGAGCCGATTCACGGCATCGACGCTGCCGAGTCCGCCGGCTGCAAGGTGTTTCACGCAGGCACACGCCAGCAGGGCGAGCAACTGGAAACTGCCGGCGGGCGTGTGCTCTGTGTATGCGCAATGGACAAGACGCTGGCCGACGCCAAGCAGCGGGCCGACACCGGTGCCACCACGATCACCTGGAAGGACTACCGCTGGCGACGCGACATCGGTTCGCGCGGCATCAGCCAGGTTTGCTGCCCATAGCCAGGCACGCGACTGCAGGCACCAGGAACTCCAGACTAGCCCGCTTGCCCGGACGACACCTGCAACGTTGTCCCTGACAAGCTGACCGTTTGACCCGTGCGTCGAGATACCGTGGCTGCTTCAGCGACAGCCAGTGCGTTGATGCCGTCCTGCAAGCTTACCGGCAGGGTGTTGTTGCCCTTGCCATTGGCCAGGACAGCCTGCACGAAGGCCGCCCATTCGAGACGAAATGCCCGGGCATATCGTTCCAGGAAAAAGTATTCCGGCCTGGCTGACAGCTGACCCGTTGCCGTGAGCTTCTGCACGGTGTTCTCGAGTTGATTGGCTGCGGCAAGCATGCCCTCCGCTCCCAGCAGTTCGATGCGCTGGTCATAGCCATAAGCCGCGCGCCGCGAATTCCTGATGACGGCCAGCCGACCGTCCTCCCAGGCAAGCGTCGCGACCGCCGTATCGACGTCACCCGCGTCACCGATGGCAGGGTCTACCGTGCAGGAACCGACGGCCGTGACACGATCCGGCGTCGAGCCGTACAACCAGCAGGCGATGTCGATGTCATGAATCATCATGTCGCGAAACAGGCCGCCGGACACGCGAACGTACTCGAGCGGTGGCGGAGCCGGATCGAAGGAGGTGATCGAGAGCAGTTCACCCTTGCCAATCTCACCGGCATCGAAGGCGCTCCTGAGGGCCGAGAAGCTCGGATCGAAACGCCGGTTGAAGCCGACCATCACCGGTGCCGTGGCGTTCGCGGTCGCACGTTGACAGGCAAGGGCTCGCTCCAGCGAAAGATCGACCGGCTTCTCGCACAGTACGGCCTTTCCCGCCGCGCTCGCACGCTCGATGAGGCCGGCATGTGTATCGGTCGAGGTGGCGATCAGCACCGCATCGATTGAAGGGTCGCCGAGGATCTGGTCTACCGTCGACACGGAAGCGCCGACTTCCGCTGCCAGCGTCTCGGCCGCTGAGACCACGACGTCGGAAATCACCGCCAGTGTCGACTCGGGATGGTCGACGATATTGCGCGCATGAACCTGGCCGATTCTGCCGGCCCCCAGCAGGGCAATTCTGAGCATGCGTGTTTCCGTGTTATCGCGGGCTGCGAAATCCAGGCTGCGCGATCGGTGGTGCGTCAACGAGATATAGACGCGCTCGCCGAGTATAAATCACGTTGACGCACCACTGACTGTACCCGCGACTCAGACAACGGCTTTCCGGCTGGCCTCGAGCGCGTTCGGGCTGTCCTCGAACAAGCGCTGGACACGCGCACCTGTCGCAGAGGCGTCCGCTGTCCTCAGTGACACACTGAACTCCGAGCCTTTGCCTGGCACCGAGGACAAACTGACCGGTGCTTCCATCAACTGGCAAGAGCGTCGAACGATCGCAAGCCCCAGACCGTGTCCGGCGTCTTGATCCGGGTGATCGCAGGCCACCTGCTGATAGGCCGAGAAGACACGCTCCTGTTCGCTCTCCGGTATCCCGCAACCCGTGTCACGTACCCTGACCACCCGTGCCCCATCGCGCGTATCCACGCTCACCCGCACCGAACCGGCCGCCGTGAACTTGATCGCGTTGCCGATCAGGTTCATCAGGACGCGTTCGAGCAAGGTCGGATCGGCGACAACTGTCGTCCCCGAAGGACAGGCGATATCGAGCGACAATCCCCTGGATTGCGCCTGAATCTCGAACGTAGCCTCGAGTCGGCCGAGCAACGCATTCAGGGACACCGCCTGTGGAACGCACGCCGCGTCTTTCGAATCGAGCCGGGAGACGTCCATGATGCCGTCGAACAGACCGGTCAATGAGGCGATCGACTGCTGGATCTTGTCGATGATGCCATCACTGCCCGTCCCACTCTGCCGCGATTGAAGCAGGCTGACCAGCAAACCTATCGCGAGTACCGGCTGGCGCAGATCGTGGCTCGCGGTCGAAAGGAAGCGGTTTTTCGCCTGCGTCGCGAGTTCGGCCTGATCACGTTCCTCGGCGAGAGCCAGCGACAGCTCATCGCTTGCAAATCGCTTGCGGAGCCCGGCGGTGACGATGCGCGCACTTCGGTACGCGAACAGGGTGGAACCTGCACCGACAGCAACCAGCAGGGCCAGAGACTGTACGGACGACACATCGCCGCGCATCGTCAAGGCAACCCCCAGTCCGATCAAGGCCGGCACGCTGTAAGCCAGAAACGCCTTCACATAGGCGGCATGCAGCCCACAGGCGAGCGCGACGTAACCGATGTGCAACGCGAGCAGGACAGCCGCCGAACCAGGATCTGCTGCAGGTATCGACCACACGGCGCCCCCACCCCAAAGCACACCTGCCGCGAAGGCGCACGCACAGAACCGCCGTGCCCAGCGCGGATGGCTCGAATCCCGGATATCACGGGCGGTTTGTCGGTAACGTTGTTCCAGCAGAGTGCGAGTCAGGACAAGTAACGCACTCGACACGAGCCAGAGGCATAGCACGAGAGGATCGGCGGTCGGCCACAGGATGACCGCGACGCAAACGGCAAACAGCGTGGCGACGGCGCTCTCGCAGCGACCCGACAAGGCCAGAAGACGGACCTGTTCGGCGATGACACGCCCCTCGATCGCCACGGACAGACGTCGGCCCGAGACGAGCGCCCAGGCAGCGGCGTCCGGACTGAAGAGTCGATCGACGAGATCCCGCGTACCCTTGGCGTTAAACAACATGTGCGCTCTCCGTGGATGCCGTATTCGATCGATCGCGTGTGGGACGCAACCGATGCAACTGTTGAATCAATTGTTTGCAATATGGACAGACTAGAGAGGAGGGCGTAACGGCTCTGCCGGCGAATGCGCAGCAGGCGCGGGCTTAGTGGACTGGGAAAACGGTAATATCACCGTTCCAGGTGTCACCCTCTCTCAGGGGCAAGCTTTCTGGAGCGCGAATCCCGAACCATTCACGTTGTCAGGAGCGCTACGAAGACATGCAGACCGGTTCGCCCGAGCGACATGACGTCCTGAAGGGGGTTCCATTCTTCAGCGACCTGAGCGAAGCCGCGCTCGATCAGCTACGCGAGCATTCGCGTACGCTGAAACTTCGCAGGAACACCATCCTGATGAGCGAAGGTGAAACCGGTGAGTCGATGTATATCGTCTGCTCGGGTTCCGTGAAGATATTCGTCAGCGATCAGGATGGACGCGAGATCGTGCTCTACATCGAGGGGCCCGGCAGTCACATCGGAGAGATCTCGCTGCTTGACGATGAACCGCGCACGGCGTCCGCCATCACGCTCGAGACAACCACCGTGCTCGCCATACCGAAGGCGGGCTTCGTCAGCTGTCTCGAGCAGAACCCGGAGGTAGCCCTGTCGATCATTCGCTCGATGACGCACCGTCTGCGGCGCGCAACCGATGCAATTCGCTCGCTTGCGCTCGACAATGTGTACCAGCGACTGGCATCCAAGCTTCGCCAGCTCTCGATCATCGAGGACGGCGTGCATTTGCTACCGCGACGCTTCACCAATCAGGAACTGGGCGAAATGATCGGGGCCTCGCGCGAAATGGTCGGCAAGATCGTCAATGACCTGGCCAAGGGCGGCTATATCGAGCAGGTCGATCGTCGCTGGTGCCTGCGCAAGGATCTTCCGGACAACTGGTAGGCGGGCCATGCAGATTCTGGTCGGAAAACCGATTGACCGAATGTGTCATTCTCGTGGGCGTCCCCTACCTTTCCCTGCATCATGCGGTGCACGCACTGTCACACCGAAGCGCGGCTCGATGATTACGGTTGCTGTTCTCGCTGTGGCAAACCTGGCGTACACGACAGGTCCGGCATGATCGATCAATCCGTCGATTCCGGTGACCCGGGCGCACCCGACGGACGCGGCGGCGCACAGCATGCAAAGTGCGGCACCTGCGGTTTCGCGAGTCCCGGGGGGTTTCGCTTCTGTGGCCAGTGCGGCGCGATGCTTGCGCCAGCAAACACGGCAACTCACGCTGGCGACAACGCCGAGCGACGGCAGCTGACGATCCTGTTCTGCGATCTCGTCGGTTCGACGCGACTTTCACATCGCATGGACGCGGAGGACTATCACGCCCTGCTGATGGCGTACCGACGCGTCTGCATTCGGCTGATCGAACATTACGGCGGTAGTGAAGTCCGCCACATCGGCGATGGTACGCAAGCCTATTTCGGGTATCCGATGGCACAGGAGGATGCGGCCGAACGCGCCGTGCTTACCGCGCTCGACGTGATCGACGGTATCCGAACGCTGGCTAAGACCGTGCGCTGGGCCGACACGGAAGTTGCGGTACGCATCGGGATAGGCTCGGGTACCGTGATCACCGACCGCGGATCGCTGCCGGATGGCACTGGCCACGAGGTGGCCGAAGCCCTTGGTGAGACGCCGAACCTCGCCGCCCGGATACAGAGTGTGGCGCCGGTCAACAGCGTCGTTGTCGGTCCACTGACCCGTCAGTTGCTTGGAAATCTGTTCACGCTGGCCGATCGCGGAGAGCACGATTTCAAGGGAATAGACAAGCCTGTGCGTGTCTGGCGGGTCGAGGGCGTTGCCGCGCTGGATCGCTTCGAAGCAACACGCACGACCGACGCCGTGCTTGTCAATCGGGTCCGCGAGCTTCCCGTCCTGTTGCAGTCCTGGGAGGAGACCCGTGCCGGACAGGGGCGCGTCGTCGTTCTGACCGGCGAGGGCGGCATCGGCAAGTCGCGCATGGCGCGCTCGCTGCACGACCGAATCACCCGGCAGGACTCAGTTGCTACTCTGGTGCTGCAGTGTTCACCGATCTACAGCAACACGGCTCTGTATCCGATCATCGCGTTTTTCGAATCACACGCCGGCTTGCGCCAGACAGACAACGCCCACGACAAGCGGCGCCAGGTGCGTCGCTTCCTCGAACAGTTTCCGGTGCAGGTCGATCGACTGCTGCCACTCCTCGCAGCCCTCTTGACGATTGACAAGACGGATGCACATGAGGCTTCTCTCGATTGGCGCGAATTGAGAAGGCAGCTCCGCGACGCGTTGATCGAACACCTGTGCATGCTTTCGGCCGAACGCTCGATCCTGATCGTGTTCGAGGATGTGCAGTGGATCGATCCGAGCTCCCGAGAACTACTGGATCGAACGGTTCGTGCGATCCACGACTGCCGCGTCATGATTATCGTGGTCTGTCGGCCCGACGTGCTTCAGCCCTGGTTCAGCTTGAGTCACGTGACGGTCTTGCCGCTCGAGAACTTCGTCCGCGACGACACCGCCGCACTGGCCCGGCATTTTGTCGGCGGTCGCGAGCTGCCGATGGAAGTCATGGCAGAGATCGTCGAGCGCACCGGGGGGGTTCCCTTGTTCGTCGAGGAAATCGTCAAGACGCTCTCGGCATCGGGCGTCCTGACCCTCGAAGGTGACATCTGCACGCTCACCGGGCCATTGCCTCTACGCGCTATTCCGCCCACATTGAAGGATTCCCTCAGAGCGCGTCTCGATCAGCTCGGTGCGGATCGTCGCTACGCTCAGTTCGGCGCGGTCATCGGTCGGCCTTTCAGTGTGCCGCTACTCGCCTTCGCGACGCGTGAGACTCTGGCAACTGTTAATGGCGCTATCGACGCGCTGGTAACAGCAGGAATTCTGAGCCAGCGCGACGACGGCCTCGAGAAGCTCTATGACTTCAGTCATGCACTGATGCGGGAAGCGGCGCTGGAATCGCTCTTGCGCAGCCAGCAACAACGCATGCACGCCGCCGTCGCCGAGGTACTCGAGACACACTTCCCTGCCACCGGGGAGGCGAATCCGGAATTGCTGGCAAGGCACTACACCGAGGCCGGCATGCAAGTCGACGCGATCGACTACTGGCTGCTCGCGGGGAAAAAGGCCAGCACACGATCGGAGACGCTGGAAGCGATAAGTCACTTGCGACGCGGGCTGGCCCTGATCCCGCCGGAGGAGCGCGACACGACACTGATGAGCAAGCAGCTGTCGCTGCTGATCGCGCTCGGACCTGCGCTCATCACGCACATCGGGCCGGGTGCGGCCGAGGTTCGCGAGATCTATCGAAACGCGCTGACGCTATGTGCCGATCTTCCCGAATCGGCGGATCACTTCGCGGCACACTGGGGTTGGTGGCGCATTTCCAGGAACTTCGTCGACAAGGCGACAACCGCCAACACCTTGCTCGCACTGGCCGAGCGGCTGAACGATCCCGGCCTGGCGCTGGAGGCGCACCACGCGCTTTGGGCGACGCGTTTCGTGCTCGGCGAACAGGCGCATTCCCTGACACATATCAAGAACGGCCTGAAACTCTACCGGGAAGGCGACTACCGCGAGCATGCGTCGACCTACGGCGGACACGACGCCGAAGTCTGCGGTGAGGGCGAAGCAGCGCTGGTCCTGTGGTTGACCGGGCACGCAAGAGACGCACTCGCTCACATCGACAAGGCTCTGTCGCTGGCACAACATCTCAAGCATGCCGGCAGTCTCGCGCACGCCATGGACTACGCCCTGATGCTGCATTTCTACCGACGCGATGTTGCCACCGTCAGGCGTCAGGCGAATGCACAGATTCGGCTGGCTTCGGAAAAGCACTTCGGCGACTACGAGGTCCGCGCAGAAGTCTTTCTCGGCTGGGCTCTTGGCATCGATGGCGACCGTGATACCGGTCTGCAGACCATACGCAAGGGCATGCTTGCCCAGCAGAGTACCGGTACCACAGAGGACTTTCCGATCTTCTTCGCGATGCAGGCTGAAGTGCATCTCCGGCACGGACAGCTCGCCGAAGCAGAGGCAATACTGACCGAAGCAAGGAACTATGCCGAGGAACAGCAAGTGAAGGTATGGGACGCTGAACTCTGTCGATTGCAGGCACTGGTGGCGCGCGAAAACGAAATCGATCTGCCGTCCGCTGTCCGCTCGGCAAGTGCGCACCTGCAAGAGGCCTTCCGGATTGCACGCAGGCAGGGTGCGGCGATGCTCGAATACAAGTGCACGGAGACCACGATCTCGCTTCTGGCCGAGCCGTCCGTCGACGCGACGACGCGTCACACGACTCTCGCCGCAACGATGCACGACACCTTGCAGAGCGGCACAGGCGGCCCTGCTGATTCTGCTCGCCGTCAGCGCGCCAAGGAGCTACTCGTCGATCGGACAACTGCCACGACACGAGCATGAACAGTCCGTCCGACTCGGCAGCAGCTCCGAAGCGCTTCTTCGATGGATCGCACCGGAGCTGCGATCCGGCAGAGACCATCGAACGTGTCGAACCGCTGTTTACCCGGTGCGGCATTACCCGGATCGCCAACCTGACCGGTCTCGATCGCCTGCAAATTCCGGTGGTTGCCGTCTATCGACCGAATGCTCGATCGATTGCCGTGTCGCAGGGCAAGGGATTGACGCTCGACGCGGCAAAGGCATCAGGTGTCATGGAAGCCATCGAAGTCTGGCACGCAGAACAGGGAGCGCTGCCCCTCCGTCGAGCCACCGCTCGCGACAAGCGGGATCGATTTGCCATCTGCGATCTCGACAGGTTACCGCAAGCAGCGGGCTTTCGCGGCGACGAACACGGGACGCCCCGTCTCTGGGCCGAGGGACACAACCTCCTCGACAACATGCCGCTCTGGTGCCCCCTTGAGATCGTCGATGCCGATTACACGCGAAGCGGTGATGACGCCGACTCGAGGTTTCTCAGGAGCACGAACGGGCTGGCTTCCGGCAACCACTGGCTGGAGGCAGTCTGTCACGGCATCGGCGAACTGGTCGAGCGCGACGCGACGAGTGTCTGGCGTGCACGCGCGCGTCGAACCGGAAGACTCGACGGGCGTATCGATCCATCGAGCGTCGACGATGCCGATTGTCGGCATCTGTTGTCACGCTATGCCACGGCTGGCATCGATGTCGCCATCTGGGAGCTTTCGAGTGACGTCGGCCTGGCTGCCTTCTTCGTGTTGATCATGGATCAGCACGACGCCACCGACCTCCTCCCGGCGCGGCCGGCCAACGGCAAGGGCTGCCATTCGAACAAGGCCATCGCCCTGTCGCGCGCACTGACCGAAGCGGCCCAGACCCGTCTGACCTATATCAGCGGTGCTCGTGACGACCTCTCCGAGACGGACTATGAGGCTGCATCCCAGCAGGAGAATACGCGCCAGTGTCGAGCGCTGATCGATGGCTGGCCAGACGAGCGGCGGCAAGACTTTTGCCGCGTGTCCCACCACGACAGCGATGACTTCAGTGATGACCTGGAGCGTATGTTGCGCGGGTTGAAAGGCATCGGTATCGACCAGGTCATCGCGATCGATCTCGCACCCGACACCCCGGAAGTCGACGTTGTCCGGGTTGTCATTCCCGGCCTCGAGGGGCCGGACGAACATCCGGCTTACCTGCCAGGTTCACGCGCGGGCAACGCATGAGTGCCACCATCTTCCTCGGTCCGACGTTGAGCCTGGCGCGGGCGCGTGAGATCTGGGACGTCCCTGAATATCTTCCCCCGGCACGCCAGGGAGATCTCTACTCGGCCGCCACACAGAAGCCGGTCGCGATCGGCATCATCGACGGATACTTCAAGGGCGTCCCCTCGGTCTGGCACAAGGAAATTCTCTGGGCGATGTCGATGGGCATTCATGTCTTCGGTGCATCCAGCATGGGCGCATTGCGCGCCGTGGAACTTTCCTCGTTCGGCATGCGTGGCGTCGGCGCCATTCAGGCCAGCCTGTCGCGTGGCGAATGGGAGGACGATGACGAAGTGGCGGTCGTGCATGCACCGGCAGAGTTCGGCTACCGCGCACTCAGCGAGGCCATGGTGAACATCCGCGCAACCGTTGCCCTCGCCGTGCACGACGGTGTGATCGACGCTGCCGCTGCCGGCCGCCTCCTTCATCACGCGAAATCACGTCACTATCGAGAACGCAGCTACACGCGATTGCTCGCCGATGCGGCGGACGACGACGCTATCGCCGGCAAGACCCTGCATGCCTTCCGGCACTGGCTACCGGCAGGGCAGATCGATCAGAAAGCCGAAGATGCGATAGCGCTGCTGACAACCATGCGCGACACCTTCGACGAACTGCAAGTACCGCTCGAAGTCGAGTACGTCTTCGAACAGACCGAAGCGTGGCGGCAAGTGCTCGAGCGGCACCGGCACACGCATCCGGATGAATCGGTCACTGCGCTCGCCATCGAGGAGATCAAGCTGGACGGTAGCTGGCAAGCGCACTGTCACGCGGCGCTTGGTCGCCTCGCCCTGTCCTTTAGTAGAGGATGGCCTGCAGAGCCTGCTGACGCCACCTTTCTGACAGAGACACGCGATATGCTCAGACACACACACGGGCTGTGGCGCGGGGCTGACTTGATGACCTGGATGCATGACAACGGACTGGACGAACAGTCGTTCAGCGCACTGCTCGACAGTGAAGCGTGTGTGCAGCGTCTTGCCAGCGCCTCGCCCGCGCTCGACGCGGCGATCGTCAGTGAGCTTCAGGTTCGAGGTGAATTTGCAGCACCGCTTGCGCGTGCCCGCGAATTGCATGAGCGCCTTGCAACGGCGCGCGTCGCCGACGACAAAGCGACAGGAGCGGTTGTCGGGCAGGTGGCGGCCGAGCCGACACTTGCGGAATTGCTGCGGGAACAAGGACTCCATCAACCGCCAGCGGACACCGACAGTCATGCAAGGGCTTCGGGATTCAAAGACCTGGATTCCCTACGTCATGCCTTGCTCCGTCGCCACCGGGCCAGACGGAACACGCCTGGAAACCAGGCTGAATGAGGGAACCGGGAACGGACGGCATCGTTGCCGGAACACGCTTTCGACTGTTTTCACAAGCACCCTATCTCACCCAGGGTATCGAGCCGGAAACGGTCTGGATTTCCACTCCGGCCGGTCAGACCCTGCCCGGCCCGGCTGATGCACGGGCGTACGTTGTCGATCCGATCAACAAGGCGATGCCGTACGGCGATCGTTTCATGCCGCCCTTTCGCGGCCCAGTTCACTACCCGGCCTTGCCCGATGCCGAGGGGCATTTCGACTACTTGCCCGTCTACTCCAGAGAGTTCAGGGCGGCGCACATGTTCGCCGCGGTGCGATTCACGCTTGACGTCTGGGAAGGCTATTTCGGCCGACCGATAGACTGGCATTTCACATCACACTACGAACGGCTTGAGCTGGTCACCTTCGTCGACTGGGACAATGCACACTCCGGTTTCGGATTTATCGAGGCCGGCTACGGGCTCAGTGACAGTGGCCACGGCAAGCTCTACAGCCTCAACTTCGACGTGATGGCACACGAGGTCGGCCACAGCATCATCTTTGCCGAAGTCGGCACGCCGCCGCCCGGTGTGCCCTGGACAGACGAGTACCGCAGCTTTCACGAATCGGCGAGCGACCTGATCGCGCTTGTCTCGGCCCTGCATCTCGACTCGGTAATGCGCCGCTTGCTCGACTCCACACAGGGCAATCTCTACAGCTTCAACGAACTCGGCCGCATCGGCGAACTCTCGAATACCGAGCAGATACGACTGGCCTGCAACGACGTGAAGATGTCTCAACTGGACGGCCTCGGCGACCATGGGCGGTCACTGCCACTGACCGGTGCGGTCTTTGACTTTCTGGTCGAGATGTTCCAGTCAAGCCTAGTCGAACGAGGACTGATTCGGCCCGAAGTGGCCACATTCTCTTATGGTGTGCCGTGTTCGCCGGCGGCCGACAACGTCATCAGGGCGGAATTCGCAAGCGCCTATCTTGATCATCCTGAGGCGTTCCGCCTGGCACTCGAACGCGCCCGTGATCATCTTGGCCTGTTCCTGGTCCGTACCTGGAGACAACTGCCACCAGGACGACTCGATTATCAGATGATTGCCGCTGCCATGCTCGAGGCTGAAGTCTTAATGGGTGGTCACTATCTGCCCATTCTCGCCGACTGCCTGCAATGGCGCGAACTCGTACCCGACTGCGGCGGGTTATTGTATGACCGTGCTCTGGCCTGATCTGTTCTGACGCTCGTCAAACTACACAAGGAGAATTTCGCATGGCAGCAAAGAAGACCAACCGTACCGCTTCCGACGGCAATGGGGATGGGAATGGCGGTGGGGGTGGCAGCGAACCCGCCAACGCACCGGATCCGCAGAATTCAGTCAGTGTGTACGGAGAACAAGAGGAAACGATTCTCTCGGTCAACGCGCTCCAGCTGTATGGACGAGTCGTCAGCGACCTCGCGATCAATGCCGACAATCCGCCACCGGGCAACAACGACTTGCTGCACCATCAACTGACCCGGCAGCCGGATCGTCCCGATCCCACCCTGGCGCGGATCTATTGCTATGTCTTCGAAGGTGTGGTCTACACCTTGCCCAGTACCTTCATCATGCTGGTGCACGGTGCCGGGCGTGCCCCAAATCCGCTCAATCAATTCGACCGCGCCGTCACCGACCTGCAATTGCCTGCCACCATCAAGGTCTGGTACTACGACAAGAACGACTACACGCTGCGACTCGATACACAGGCCGGCACGCTCAGCGACCTGCTGCTGGGCTCCTCCATGGCGTCGGCGAACGGCGCCGGTCAGATGAACGGTGCAGGGCAGATGAACGGCGCGGGTCAGATGAATGGAGCCGGACAGATGAATGGCGCGGGTCAGATGAATATCGCTTGCCGCGGCGGCAAATTCTGAAGTAGCCCGACACGAATTGGTGGTGTGTCAACGTGATCATGACGAGCCTGTCAATATCGCGGTGACGAACCACCAAGACGCACTAGTGAGAAGGGACAGGCAAGGTCTGATGAAGACAGGCTGCGTGCTATTCGCAAAGGACATCGTCAAGCTGGCCGACTTCCAAGAAGCCAGCCTGCCGCTTCAACGAAGTCGGGAAGATCCCCGAAAACGGGGTGCCAGTACGGTACGCGTCGCTCGCGAACTTCGAACAGATTCGTGCCGAGCGTCACGGGTGACGATATATCGCCCGTCTCGGGTCGAAACCCAGGGTAGCGTCCACACCTGTATCGGCGCCGAGACGCGTCGACAGGCTTTGACCAAAGCGCGACACTTCACCCGCGAAGATCAGTACAGTTTGCGCGAGTTCGCCTCCGGCGGTCTCACATCCGGACTGCGCGTCCCGGACTGCGCGTCCCGGACTGCGCGTCCCGGACTGCGCGTCCCGGACGAGCACGTGTCCCGAACTACGCGGCGGCCGGGCTCATGCGCATGAGCAGACTGCCGAGCAGAATGAACACGGCCCCGGAAACCACGCCGGCAGCGGCGAACGCGGTTCCGCCGAATTCGTCCTTCCTCGTGTGAATCGTGTACCACGCATAGACGCCTGCCAGAACAGCGATCGCTGCAACACCGATGGCTGGCAGGACGAGAGCTGCATTACCGATGAAGGCCGAAGCGTATGCGGCCAATGATGCGCACAAGGAGACCAGTGCCAGGGGATGCGTCTTCACGAGTTCACCTGTTGCGGACGGGAATCGAAGGGCACTGGAGATCCATTCTTGCCGGCTGCTGGCCCATCGGCATCCAGTGCCGCGAGCGATGCCTGAACACGTCGCTCTTCGATATGCCGTGAAGCCTCCACGGGCTCGATAGTCTGCCGGTCGTGGTACTGCTTCCAGCCCGTCGTCAACGCCTTGTAGTGCAGGAAGACAAGATCGTCCGGTGCCGGCCGTCCACGCCACCAACCAAGCTTGAGTCGGGCGTTGTGAATGCGGGGTGCGCGCAGGGCTTTACGCCGCAGCAGATACTTGAACGACTTGCCGCGGAGTTGCCGCTCGCGATAGGCAAAGTCACGGGCCGTCGGCACAGCATCACGAGGGCCGTCACCGACACGCGGCACCCAGTAGCTGTCCAGTCGCAGCAGGCCGGTTCGAGGTGAACAACGACGAAGCCGTTCGATCAGTGAAGGACCAGCCAGCGAAGGGCCGGCCGACGAGTAGCTGCCGTATGCAGACGCCCCTGCGGAAGGCCCGAGCACGAGATATTCATCGATGTCGAAGTTTCCCGACCAGTCACTCGCGCCGAAACAACTGTGCGAGTGCACGATCTGGCTTGGCTGACTGAAGCGGTTACGGTAGTTGCGTAGCGGGCCGTAAGCATACGGCCAATGAACCAGGACGATTTCGGGCGCAAGCGAGAGAGCGCGCAAACGCTCCGGCAGTGTCTCGAAGCCATCGCTGCCATTATCGTAGAGGATGACGCGTTCGACACCCAGCCGAGCGGCATGCCCGAGCCAATCCGCCAGCCATACGAAGGGACTGTTCTTCTGCAGGGTCGCGAATTGCAGGAAGACGGGCGCGAGCTTCGAACGGGTAGCACGCACCTCGGCTCGCTGGCCGGTCGCGAGGTCGATGCTCACACGTAACTCGTCCGCGTGAGTGATCTCGGCAGGCAATCGGAAACGATGCGTCAACACCCGATCGCCCTGACGCATTCGATGCCGAAGCACATCGCTGCTCGAGCCGTTCGGCAGGTGAACGCGCAGCCTGAACGGCATGACCTCACGCTTGAGGTTCAAAAGTGGTGGACCGACAGCGCAGAGATCATCGCCATCGAGAAACATGTCGTGGAAGAGCGAGCGCTGGTCGTATTGGGCGTAGTCGCCTTCATCGAGTAGCGCACGGCCGCTCAGCTGCGAGCGCTTGTCCAGGAAGCGGCGCTTGCGCCGCGAATTTTCAGGAAGCGAGAGCGCGGTCGGCCGGTAGACGGTAACGCGAGCCACGCCTGTGCACTCAGCGCTTCATCGAATCGAAGAAATCGTTGTTGGTCTTGGTCTGCTGCAACCGCCCCAGCAGAAATTCGATCGCTTCGATCTCATCCATGGAATGAATGAACTTGCGCAGGATCCACGTCTTCTGCAGCTCTTCAGGTTCCATCATCAGTTCTTCACGTCGCGTGCCGGAGCGATTGATGCTGATGGCCGGAAAGACACGCTTCTCGGCGATGCGCCGCTCGAGATGCAGTTCCATGTTGCCGGTACCCTTGAACTCCTCGTAGATGACTTCGTCCATCTTCGAGCCGGTGTCGATCAGCGCGGTGGCGATGATCGTCAGGCTGCCGCCTTCCTCGATGTTTCGGGCGGCGCCGAAGAAGCGCTTCGGGCGGTGCAATGCGTTGGCATCGACGCCACCCGTCAGAACCTTGCCCGACGACGGGACGACGGTGTTGTAGGCCCGCGCGAGCCGCGTGATGGAATCCAGCAGAATCACGACATCCTTCTTGTGCTCTACCAGTCGCTTGGCCTTCTCGATGACCATCTCCGCTACTTGAACGTGCCGCGCGGCCGGCTCATCGAAGGTGCTCGAGATGACTTCGCCCTGCACCATTCGCTGCATCTCGGTGACCTCCTCGGGGCGCTCGTCGATCAGCAGCACCATGAGGTAGGCGTCGGGGTTGTTCGCTGCGATGCTCTGCGCGATGTTCTGCAGAATCAACGTCTTGCCCGCTTTCGGTGGCGAGACGATAAGACCTCTCTGACCCCGGCCGATGGGCGCCGCGATATCAATGATACGGGCAGTGATGTCCTCGGTGCTGCCGTTGCCGCGCTCCAGATCGAGTCGCTTGTTGGCATGCAGCGGGGTCAGGTTCTCGAACAGGACCTTGTTCTTGGCCTGTTCTGGCGTCTGGAAATTGATTTCATCGACGGCGACGAGGGCGAAGAAGCGCTCACCTTCCTTCGGCGGCCGAATGGTGCCTTCGATCGTGTCGCCGGTGCGCAGCGAAAAGCGCCGGATCTGCGTCGGTGACACGTAAATATCGTCCGGACCCGCAAGGTAGGAGCTGTCGGCCGAGCGCAGGAAGCCGAAACCGTCCTGGAGAATCTCCAGCACGCCACCGCCGTGGATATCCTCCCCTTTCTTCGAATGCGCCTTGAGGATCGAGAAGATCATGTCCTGCTTGCGCTGCCGCGCAACGTTCTCGATGCCGATCGTCTGAGCGAGTTCGATCAACTCGGTCGGATTCTTCTTCTTCAGGTCGGTCAGATTCATGAACGCAATGACACGAGACGGCTCGAAGCCGGAAAGGAAATCGGCTGACCGGCCGGCGGATGCGGCGGGTCGGAAAAGGCGGAGGTGTCTACTTCTACTGGCGGCTGCTCAAGAGTGGCGGCTGCTCAAGAGATAGCCGTTGCGCTGGCGTAGGAACGCGCGCCGATGGGGGGGCGGGCACAGCACTATTGGATAAACACTAGCACGCGTCACGAGGCGTGTCCAGTTGGACGTGCGTCAGTCTGAAATGCCCACCCCCCCTGATTCGATCGCGCTCAGGGGAGCGGGCCACAGCATTGAAGGACGGTCTTCGTCAGTCGCGGTGATTTGGTCGGGGTCTTTCGGTCGAGCTGCGCTCAGGCGTGCCCGTCGAGGAACTCCGTGAGCTCGGCCTTCGACATCGAACCAAGCTTGGTTTCCTCGACCGAGCCGCCCTTGAACAGCATCAGGGTCGGAATACTACGAATACCGTATTTCGGCGGTGTGTCGGGGTTCTCGTCGACATTCATCTTGACAATGCGGACCTTGCCCGCATAACCCGGCGCAATATCCTCGAGAACGGGGGTTATCGCCTTGCAGGGTCCGCACCATTCGGCCCAATAGTCCACCAGAACGGGTGTCTCGGACCTCAATACCTCCTGTTCGAAGGTATCGTCGGTAATCGCGGTAATATGGTCGCTCATGTGCGCCTCCGGAGTGCTCGTGTGTTCGGCCAACGAAACATCGGGCCGCGCCAGTCCAATGCAAGTGTCAACGCAAGTGGCAATGCATGAGGGTAACGTCGCCCATCCGGCCACTCATGCTGTCAAGTCGGGCCCGTGCTGGCCATCCGGCAGCCACTCTAGCAGAACACGAATGACATCAGATCCAACTGGAGCGACTCCCGCCTTTGCCGATCTCGGCCTGCCGGCGGCGCTCACCCGGGCAACCGATCGGCTCGGCTTTTCGCACTGCACGGAAATTCAGGCACTGACGCTGCCCCACATCATTGCCGGGCGCGATGTCGCCGCCCAGGCACAGACCGGAACCGGCAAGACCGCCGCCTTTTTGCTCGGCAGCTTCGCCCGCCTGCTGGCCGCCCCTCTGCAGGAACGGCGAGCCGATCAACCTCGCATGCTGGTGATCGCGCCAACGCGAGAACTCGCCATGCAGATCAAGAAGGATGCTGATGACCTCGGGGCCGATACAGACCTGAAATGCGCAGTCGTCTACGGTGGTATCGATTACGAGAAGCAACGCCAGGAGCTTGCTGCGGGCGTCGATGTGCTGATCGGCACACCGGGCCGCCTGATCGACTACTTCAAGCAGAAGGTATACAACCTCAATGCTCTCGAGATCGTCGTGCTCGACGAGGCCGACCGGATGTTCGATCTGGGCTTCATCGCCGACATCCGCTTCCTGCTCAGAAAAATGCCGGCCCCAGGCGTACGCACCAGCATGTTGTTTTCGGCCACGCTGTCGCATCGGGTCATGGAGCTCGCCTACGAGCACATGGACAACCCCGAGGAACTGAAGACCGAAACGACACAGGTCACGGCAGACAAGGTTATCCAGTCGCTCTACCAACCTGCCACCGATGAGAAGATTCCGCTGCTGCTCGGCCTGATGCGCGAACTTAGCCCGGCGCGCTCGATGATCTTCGTCAACACCAAGCGCGCGGCGGAACGGATCGAGAGTTACCTGGTAGGCAACGACATCGTCTGTGGTCTGCTCTCGGGCGATGTCCGCCAGAACAAGCGGCAGAAGATCCTCGCCGAATTCACCGGTGGCAGGATTCCGGTGCTGATCGCAACTGATGTCGCTGCGCGTGGTCTGCACATCGACGATGTCACGCACGTGTTCAATTACGACCTGCCACAGCAAGCCGAAGACTATGTACACAGGATCGGTCGTACCGCCAGAGCCGGTACCGAAGGTGTCGCCGTCAGCTTCGCGTGCGAGAACTACTCGTTTTCATTGCCCGAGATACAGGAATACATCGGGCAGAGCATTCCGCTCGCACAAATCACCGATGAACTCCTGGTCAAGCCGAGGCGACCGGCCCGCATCGAACGGGATCGGGTCGAGCGGCCCGGTGATCGACCTCGACGGGGTGCGAGTGGTGGGCCGGGTGTCGGCAAGGGCGGCCCCAGCCGTGGCCGGAACACGAGCAAGGGAAAGGGCGGTCGCCCGGCCAGCGCAAAGGCAGACAAGCCAGCGGCCAGACAGTCAGCCAGCCCGGCCGCCGGCGGCGGCAAGGCGGACGGCGAGCCGTCCTCTCGACAGCCGAGCGACGCAAGGAAGAGCGCTGAAGGCCAGGGCAACGGCCACAGCGGCGCTCAGGCCAACGGGCAGGCCACCGGTCAGGCGAGCGAAAAAACGGTCGCCAATGCCGCTCCCGGGGACAAGCCCAAGCGTCGTCGACGACGACGACGTGGACCACGACAGACATCGGAAGGCTCCTCTTCCGGTGCATCACCGACCGAGTCCAACGATTGACGAGTTACCGCTCGGCGTGTGAGTAGGGCATCATTCTTGCCCTGCTCAGTCACACTTCAGGTCGATCTCACGATGGATTACCTACAAGCCCGCAGCAACATGATCGAGCAACAGGTTCGTCCTTGGGACGTGCTCGATCAGCGGGTACTCGACGTGTTGAACGAGGTGCCACGGGAGGCCTTCGTCAGTCCGGCGCAAAGTGGCATCGCCTACAGCGACTATCCTCTGCCTATCGGGCATGGCCAGCACATGCTGAAGCCGACGCTCGACGGACGGCTGGTGCAGGCGCTGGCACTCGATGCAGCCGACTCGGTCCTAGAGATCGGTACCGGCAGCGGTTACCTGACAGCCTGCATCGCGCGCCTCGCACGCCGTTGCGAAAGCCTGGAAATCGTGCCCGAACTTGCCAATTCAGCAATGTCGCGACTGGAACGACAAGGTTACGACAACGTCAATGTCCACCAGCGGAACGCGGCGACGGGAGTCAGCGATGACGATCACTATGACGCCATCCTGTTCGGTGGCTCGGTGCCTCGGGTGCCCGAACGCTATCAGCGCCTGCTCGTCGTCGGCGGCCGTCTCGTCACGATAATCGGTCACTCCGAGGGACCGACCATGGAAGCGGTCCTGCTGACGCGGGTCGGCCGTGAGGAGTGGGTCACCGAAAGCCTGTTCGACACGCATGTCGATCCCCTGGTGGGTTTCAGCTCGACAGTTCCGCCCGCATTCGTCTTCTGAATCCCCTCCCTATGTTCACGACATTCGAAATGACCGTCGAAACCATTCGAGTTCGCCTGTTTCGAGGCCGCCTGTATCGAGTTCGCCTCTCCGGTACGCGCGCCCGGAGCGGGCCACCGCTGTCTGCCGTCATTCTTGCCGGTGGCCTGCTGGCGAGCAGCCTGCCGGCTACCGGCAGAGCGGCTGACCTCGTCGAAGTCTATGACCGCGCCCGTGAGTACGACAGTGAACTCCGCGCGGCCACCTTCGACTACGAAGCGGCACAGCAACAACTGCCACTGGCGCGATCTGCCTTCCGTCCCCAGTTGAATGCAGGCGCTGATGGGAGCATCGGGCACATCGACACCGATCTCGCCCATGACAGGTACAGAAGCCTCGGCATAACCCTGTCGGCCACACAGACCCTCTTCAATCGTGCCAACGGCGCACTCGTCGATCAGGCGAAGCTCGGCATGAAGCAGGCTGATGCCCAATTCCTGGCCGTTGAGCAGGCGCTGATCCTGCGTGTCGCGACAGCGTACTTCGATGTGCTTCGCGCACAGGCAGACCTTGTCTTCAGCCGCTCCGAACTGGAAGCGATCAGGCGCCAACGCGAACAAGCCGTTCGTCGTTTCGACGTCGGACTCGTGCCAGTCACCGATGTGCGTACCGCAGAAGCGCAATACGATCTCGCTGTCGCTCAGGAAATCGCGGCAGCCAACCAGCTTTCGACAGCGCAAGAGGCGCTGCGTGTCATCAGCGATACCGACGAGGAGGATGCCTTGCACCGTCTCGCCCGCGACCTGCCGCTGGTCAGCCCCGATCCGGACGACATCGATGCCTGGGTCAAGCTTGCACTCGAGCAGAATCTCGAACTGGTCGGCGCACGTCTGGCCTCGGAAAGCGCAGCAACGCAGATCGATATCGAACGGGGTGCGCGCTATCCCACGCTCGATCTGGTCGGCACGGCCTCGTCGAGCAAGACCACGCAGGACGGGCGCATCGATGCTGACGTCGCCGAACTCGCACTGCAGTTGCGTATTCCGATCCTGACCGGCGGCAGGGTGAATGCTCAGGTTGCGCAGGCGCGCGCAAGGGCTGAGTCATCGGCCGAGCAGCTGGTTGCACAGGAACGTGCCGCCACGCAACAGGCGCGCGATGGCTACCGTGGCGTACTCACCTCCATCAGTCGCGTGCAGGCCTTGCGCCAGGCACTGGTCTCGACCCAGAAGTCGGCGGAAGCGACCGAAGCTGGCTTCCGTGCCGGCACACGCACCTCGATCGATGTGCTGCAGGCACTGCGTGATGTCTATCGCGCGCGTTCTGACTATGCCGGCGCGCGTTACGATTACCTGATCAATACCTTGAACCTGAAAGCAGCCGCTGGCACCTTGAGCGAGAACGATCTGGAAGCCGTCAATCGATTCCTGGTACCCACCGACCCGGAAAGTTGATCACACCTTCGTCCAGGCGCATTCAGCTGTTCGTGTGAGGCCGGCGTCCACCAGCCGGAACGCGGTGAACGCGGCGAACGCGACCACCCGGGGTATCGCCCCGTCGTCGTTTCCCTGGCGAAAATACCTGCACCCGCGCCACTGGCCGACCTGGGTCGGTTTCGGTGTGTTTGCCTCGCTCGCCCGATTGCCCCTCGATACGCAACTGGCCATCGGCCGAGCGCTCGGCCAACTCCTTCACACGCTCCTGCCGGCCCGTCGTCGCATCGCTCGCATCAACGTCGAACTCGCCTTTCCCGACCTGAGCGAGGACGCCCGCAGCGCCATCGTCAGGCAATCGTTCCAGGCGGCAGGCACTGCCATCGCCGAGACCGCCTGCGTCTGGTTTCGTCCACCGAACGTTCTCGGCAATCGCATCCGCCTCGAAGGCGAGGAGCACGTCGACGCCGCGCTGGCGGCCGGTCGAGGGGTCATTCTCCTGCAGGCGCACTTCACCGCCATCGACGTCTGCGCGCCGGTCATCGGCAGTCGCTGGCCATCGGGTTGTGTCTATGACAACCCGAAGAACCCGCTTTACGCCACCATGCTGGCCTGGCAGCGCAGCCGCTGGGCGAGTCCGATGATCGACAATCGGGACATCCGCACCATGGTTCGCCACCTGCGCCGGGGGGGCATGGTCTGGTACTCGCCCGATCAGAGTATCGGTGCGCACCGCGGCGGTATTGCGACCCGCTACTTCGACCAACCGGTCCTGACAACCAGCGGTACGGCACGCATCGTCGCCATGACCGGTGCCGCCATCGTGCAACACCTCCCCGTCCGCGAGCCACATGCCAATCGCTACACGCTGCGCTTCCTGCCCGCCATCGACCTGTCCGGCGATGACGTGACCGCAGCAACGCAAAGGGTCAACGATCTGCTCGAGCAGCATGTTCGCGAACTGCCGGGCCAGTATCTCTGGGCGCATCGGCGGTTCAAGCCACCCGACAAGTCCCTGCCCGATCCTTACCGACGAACCGCGTGAGCGACCCGCGCCAGGGACTCGCGGTGCGCCCGCCACATCGGTACCGATGGCTGGTTCGATTGCTCACTCCGCTGGTGCTGATGCACCTGCTCCATCGGCGCCGCAAGGACGGCGACCGCCGCTACGTGTCTGAACGGCTTGGCCGCAGCGGCACACGTGCCGATGTCCCGTCGCTCTGGATCCACGCGGCCTCGGTCGGCGAGACGGTAACCATCCTGCCGCTGCTCGATGCGCTGTCGAGCGCATGGCCGGACACGCCGCTGCTGGTCACGACGAACACCACAACCGCCGCTCGGGTCCTTGCCGAAAAGGCACCTGCAGGCGTTCGGCATCGCTACCTGCCACTCGACTTTCCCGCAGCAACCCGACGATTTCTCGAACAGGAGAAGCCGATTGCGGGCTGGATAGTCGAGACGGAAATCTGGCCCTGGCTGTTTGCCCGGGCACAGGCCGCCGGGGTTCCACTCACCATCATCAACGCGCGACTCTCGCCACGCACGCGTCGCCAGTCGAACGGTTGGTTCAGCGACACCTATCGCCGGGCGCTGTCAGAGGTCGATGTGCTGGCAAGATCCAGCGATGACGCCGATGCCTTCCGGCAACTGGGCGCCGAGCCTGATCGAATCGCGGTTGTCGGCGAACTGAAGTACGCCCGCCGATCAGGTGGCCCGGGCAACTCTGGCAGTTCGGTCGGCTCTGGCAGTTCGAGCGGCTCGGTCGGCGTCATCCAGCCGAGCCCGGTTGAACCGCCGTTCGTGCTCGCGGCATCGACCCACGCGAACGAGGAGCAACAGCTTGCGCGGGCATGGCTCGAGTGCTGCAGACACGGCTTGCTGGTCATCGTGCCACGGCATCCGGAACGCGGCGAGTCATTGTCTGCCGATCTCGACGCACTGGCAGCGCCCGCCCGGATCCGACGTCGCGCAAACGGTGAGCAGCCAGCGCCGACCGATCGACTCTACCTGGCGGACACCCTCGGTGAACTGGACGACTTCTATGCCCACGCCAGCGGTGTCTTCGTCGGCGGCTCGCTGATCGAGCGCGGCGGTCACAATGTGCTCGAGCCGGCGCGCCATGGCTGCGCCGTAGCGGTAGGTCGGTACACGACGAATTTCCGCGAACCGATCGAGTTGCTGCGGGCCGCCAATGCCATCAGCGAATGCGCCGACGCCACCGCCGTGGTGCACTTTCTCGAGCGCGCCCTGCAGGACGACGCGTTACTGCAGGCTCAGGGCAAGCGTGCCCGTACCGCCGCTGAAAGCGTGGTTGGCATCGTCGAGCGGTATCTCGATTGCCTGGGCTTCACCGCAACGCGCTGACGGCAAGGGCCCCATTCAGAACGGAAATTCGGACGGGACAGTCAGTCGGCGTCAGAGAAATCGCGGCGCGGCGCAAATCATTCTTTTTCGTTCTCGACCTTTAGCTCGTTCAAGGTTCGCTCGCCGAGATCACTCTGCCAGGCCGCCTTGAGATCCTCGAACCGTTCAACGTCGAAGACCAGCCCACGCTGCGTGCAGAGCTTGGCAAGAGAGCGCCGCAGCCTGGCGACGTTCGCCGTCTGCCAGCGCGCGATATCCGGTTCGGCGCGACGCCAGGTGGCCTTGTCGAAGTCGATCAGATGCACGGCATCTTCGTCGATGATCACGTTATCGGCATTGAGATCGGCGTGACAGCAACCCGCCGACTGGAAACGCGCGATGCATCGACCGACCGCACGCCAGATCCCCACGGGCAAGCCGTCGTTGCCCGCCGCGAGCAAGCGCGTGGCGAAGGTTTCCCCTGGCAGTCGTCGCGTTACCAGACTGCCGCTCCAGAGGCGACCGTGCCGCGTCACCGAGCAGGCATAAGGGCGAGGCGCGGGAAGGTTGCGGGTTTCCAGCTCGCGCAGTATCTCGAATTCCCGCACCGCACGCGTACGTGCGAGACCGGTCCAGACATAGTGACGCTCGGTCAATCGGCGGACCATGCCGCCACGACGATAGTGACGCAGCACGAGCGGATAGCCACCGAGCTCGAGAAAGTGCGCATGGCCACGGCCGGCCCTCGCCGTACCGAGCAAGGCGCCACTAGAGGCGAGCGCATTCTCGTCGAAGACTATCGGGTCGAACGGAGGTTGTTCGTCGCGGCGATAGCGCCACAAGGTCGCGGCCGGAGCCAACGCACGGCAAGTCATGATCAGTCGTTACCGGAGCCTGTATCGCGCTCATCCGCGCCGCCCGTCTTGCCCTCCACAAGACGAAACACGGTGCCGCAATACGCACAGGTAGCTTCCGGTGCGTCCTCGAGCGGGATGTAGACCCTGGGGTGACTGTTCCAGAGTGATGAATCCGGCGTCGGACAGTGCATCGGCAATTCATCTCGGGTGACGTCGACGTGGGTCCGGCTGTTGGACTGTTGCATGGGTTGAAAAACCATTCGGAAAGCAGAATCGATACGTAGCGTACAAACTACAAGATGCGTTCACGTATCTCGATGACGCGCTCACGCAGTTGCTTCAACCGCTCGTCAACCACTACCGGACCGATCGCCAGGTCCAACGCGCGCTGATGCAACCGTTCACGCAAACTTAAATAGTCATTACAGAGGATAGCTGCATCTTCGGCCGCTACCAGTCGCAGACGGCCCGCTTCTGTCAGCACTCTTACATTGTCGGTGAAGCGTACCAGTGACGGTGCGTTGGCGGCATGCGCCAAAGCGAGATACTGGACGATGAACTCGATGTCGGCAACGCCACCCGCATCCTGCTTCAGGTCCATGTCGTCGGTCAGTGTCGGATTCGCCCCTGAGCCCAGCGTCTCGCGCATGCGCTCGCGCATCGATGCGACATCTGCCCGGAGCTCCGCCTCGTCGCGCGGTGTGCAGAGGATACTCTGCCTGAGAGCGTCGAAACGGGCACGCGCATCAGCGCCCCCTGCGACCGCCCGGGCACGCAACAGTGCTTGATGCTCCCAGGTCCAGGCATCAGCACGCTGATAGTCCGAGAAGCTGTCCAGAGTACCGACCAGTACGCCGGAATTGCCGTTTGGACGGAGTCTGAGATCGACCTCGTACAGGCGGCCAGCCGGCGTGACCGTTCCCATGAAATGCACGAAGCGACGCACCATTCTCGAGGCAATCTCGGCATCGTCAGACGCCTTGCTGTCGGGCGCCTCCCGATCAGCCGCATCCCGGAGAAACACGAGATCGAGATCAGAGCCGAAGCCGAGTTCCAGGCCCCCGAGCTTGCCGTAGGCGACCACGATCAGCGTCGGAAGCTCGCCATCGTAACGTGCCTCCAGCGGGCCCCTCACCAGCAAGAGCACGGCAGCGACGATGGCCTCGGCGAGCCAGCTGAGACGGTCGCTGACTTGCATCGGCGCCAACTCGTCATCCAGTGCCGCCAGCGCGATACGCAACTCCCGGACCTGTCGGAATTGCCGGAATGCATCCATCTGCTGTTCGAGATCCCGCTCGGCGAGCCGGTCTGCCTCGGCCAATGCCTCGGCAAGGATCGTCGTCGCATCCTCGAAGAGCGTTGCCGACGTCTGCCCGATCAGTTCGTCGACCACGATCGGCGAGCGCGTCGCAAGCTCAGCCACCCACGCGCTCTGCGCAAAGACTCGAACCAGTCGGGCCAGCGCCGCCGGCCGATCGTTCAGAGCCTGCAGATAACCGCTCCGCCCGGCCACCGCGCGGGTGAAGTCAAGCGCACGCTCAAGGGCAATGACAGGCTCTGCCGTCGCCCGGGCGGCGCTGGCAAGCCCGGGCAGCACCGCCTCCAGTCGCGCCTGCGCTCGCGCCGTCAATCGTCGATGGAAAGGTCCGCCCGACAGCGCCATCAAACGCTCGACCAGTTCGCGCGATCCCTCGATGCCAATGCCCTCGAGCCAGCGAACCACACCTTCCTCGTCGCCCGGGCACTCACCGATGAATGCCGACTCGCCCGTAGCGCCGCCTGATCCGGCCTCGGCGGCCGCGAGATCGCTGGAACCGGCATCGCCGAGCACGGCATCGAAGCTCTTCGCGACGTGTTCTCTCGAATTCGCGAGGTTCTTCCTGAAAGCCGCCTCGTCGGTTTCCCCCAGCATCAGCGTCAGCCGCAACAGATCGTCCTTGTCTGTCGGCAGGACATGCGTCTGCTCATCACGCATCGCCTGCAAGGCGTTCTCGACGCGTCGCAGGTAACTGTAGCTTGCGATCAACTCGTCGGCTTCCCCGGCAGGCAGGTAGCCGAGTTCCGCAAGCACCTTCAGCACCTGACGTATGGGTCGGATCTGCAAGCGTGACTCCCGGCCACCACGCATCAGCTGGAAGGCTTGTCCGGTAAATTCGACTTCGCGAATCCCGCCGCGACCGAGCTTGACGTTATCGCCCTGCACGGGCCGATTAGCCAGAGACTGATGGATCTTCGTCTTCAGTGTTGCCAGCGACACCAGCGCGTCATAGTCGATATAGCGTCGATAGACGAACGGCCGGCGGAGACTGTCGAGATGCGCGATATCGTCTCGCTGACCAGTCAGCGCACGCGCCTTGATCATCGCGTAGCGCTCCCAGTCACGACCCTGGGTCAACAGGTAGTGCTCGAACGCCTCGAGATGCATCGCCTGCGGCCCGCTTTCGCCGAAGGGTCGCAGGCGGGTGTCGACGCGGTAGGCAAAGCCGTCGGCCGTGACCGCACCAAGCAGGCGGTTGAGGCGGCGTGCCACTCGCGTGAAATGTTCGCTGTTGTCGAGCTCGCGTCGGCCATCGGTCTTGCCGGGCGCACCCCAGAGGTAGATCAGATCGACGTCCGAGGAGACATTCAGCTCGCCGCCGCCGAGCTTGCCCATGCCGAGCACGATCAACGATTGCGCGCGCCCGTCCTGGTCGCGCGGCACACCTGAGCGATCGCACTCGGCCGATCCCGCCCAGCGTGCGGCAACGACGATGCAGGCTTCGGCAAGATTCGTCAGATCCTGCAAGGTTTCGTCGAGCCCGGCGCGAGAGTCAAGGTCTCGCCACAGAATGCGCACGAGATGGCGGTGACGAAAGCAGCGCAGCCGGGCAAGTTGCCGGGCCTCGAGCGCTGTGCTGTCGCCCGGTTCGTTGGTCTGCGCGTCGTCCAGCTCGTCGACCAGCGCGTCGCGTGCCTCGGTTCCGTCTGCTGGCGCACTGTCCTCGAGCGCCCCGCTCACGATCAGCAGAGTCAGATCGTCGGGTTGTCGCAGACAGGTCGTCATGATGTAGGGGCTGAGTGCAAAAAGTCGACTCAGCCTTGCATCGATCTGGCTCCTGTCACGCGGTACTTCGTCACGCTCGAGCCGCTCGACGACGTCAGCAACGGCAGAAGTCACCCGCGGTGTGAGCAGCGCCTCCGGAATATCATCCGGTGGCAACCGCCGTGCTCCAGTCTGTGATGTATCGCGCTCGCCCATTCCGCCCGAGTGTACGCCCGCCGGTCTATCATTCGTCTCGATGAAAACACAGCTCACTCTGACGGGCCTGTCGGTCGATCTTGGCGGGCAGCGCGTCGTCGACGATGTCTCCTTTGCGCTGGCGGAAGGCGACATTGCCTGTCTGCTCGGACCGAGCGGTTGCGGCAAGACCACCATCCTGCGCACGATCGCCGGGTTTCAGGCGCCTGCCGAAGGTCGGATCACGATCGCCGGGGAAACGGTTGCCGAGGCTCTGCAACAGGCAACGCCCGAAGAAAGAAGGGTCGGCATGGTATTTCAGGATCTGGCCCTGTTTCCGCACATGACGGTGCGTCGCAACGTGGCTTTCGGCATGCGCGGCCAGAGCAGACAGGCTATCGACGAACGCGTCGACGAGCTGCTCGAGCTGGTGTCAATGGAGCCGTATGCCGACAGCTATCCACATGAACTTTCAGGCGGCCAGCAGCAACGTGTGGCATTGATCCGCGCGATGGCTCCCCGTCCACCGGTATTGCTCCTGGATGAGCCTTTCAGCAGCCAGGACACGGAACGTCGCGTGCAACTCGCCCACGAAGTCAGGGAGATTCTCAAGCGCGATGGCATTACCGCTGTGCTGGTCACCCACGACCAATATGAAGCCTTTGCCATCGCCGACACCATTGGCGTCATTGCCGGCGGCCGGCTGCGCCAATGGGATACCGCCTACAACCTGTATCACACACCGGCTGACCGGTTTGTCGCGCACTTCATCGGTGAAGGGGTATTCCTTTGCGGCAATACGCTCGATGACAATGTCATCCAGACCGAACTCGGGACCCTGCGCGGTGAACTCTCCGAACCTGTAGCGCCGGGCACGCTGATCGAGCTACTGGTTCGCCCGGACGATATCCTGCACGACGATCAGAGCCCGAATCGCGCCACCGTCGTGGCGCGCGATTTCCGCGGTGCCGACCATCTCTATACCTTGAGAATGCCAGGCAACACTCGCCTTCTCTGCCTGGCCCCTTCGCATCACGATCATGCCGTCGGAGAGGAATTCGGGGTGCGCTTGCGCCTCGACCACCTGGTGATCTTCGATCGCGAACCGTTCAACGCCTGAAGCCATTCAGCTTGTAGTCCCATTCACAGAACTGCACACCACCGTGTCCGAGCGGCCCGACGAGGTAGTCGTGCCGTTTGGAAAGGGCGTAAAAATCGCGCAGGAGAAATCGGGCATCGACATGGGTATAGCCGTATTCGAACTGGACCAGACCGGTCGATAGAGCCACTTCATGAATCAGGTCTCTGCGGTCGTCGCTGCCTGCTGGCCGGCAGGAAAAAGCTGTTCGAAGTCGTGTGCATCGGCAACCAGTCTCCGCTCGCGCCACAGTGCCAGCAAGGCGGCGCGAACATCGGCATCCAGACGATCGAGCAGACGCCGGTGTATGCCCATCAACGGCACACCGTCCTGTCGAGCCGCGTCGATCGCCGCCAGTATCGCCTGCCGATCGGCGCTGCCGAAGGCCGTCAGGGACGTTGGTAGCCCCTCGGCATGGGTCTGCCACCAGCGACCCTCGCCGCGGTCGATGACCGCGAACAGGAGCATGAATTCCGTTGCCGTGCCACGATGCAGGGCAAAGTAACACTCGAGTGGTCCGAGCGTTTCTTCGAGGACGCCGACAGCCGACGCCAGCACCTTTCTCTCCATGGCGACCGGGGTAACGCTCGGCGGCACATCGAAGGGCTGTGCCGACGGACCCGGCAAATCGAGTTTCGCGAAGGAGCCCCTCACCCAGCGCAGCTGGCGAGCATCCGCATGCAGGGCCCGACTTCGTGCCCGTCCGTCACTCGCGACAAAGGTTCCGGCATCGACCGGCGACAGGAAGTGGTTCTTCGCGTCGAGAAAGACGACATGGCTGCCACGACAGACCTGCACGCTCAGCAACTTGAATGCTTGCTGCATCGACCAGCCGTTGTTGTCCCGCCAGCCGGCCGTGTTCTTTGTCCGGCGACGGCCGAAAAACCGACGAATGCGCCCTCGCCAGTGCGCGACGAAAGCGGCCTCGATCCGGGCGAGCGGTCGCCTTGGCGGATTCGGGAGCGATGCCGCATCGACGATCTGCAAGCGGTCGGCAAACTGGCCGTATTCTGGTCGCAAAGCCTCGACGGCTACTCGACAGGCGGCTTCATCCGGATCGTTGACGACGACGACGATCGATGCCAGCGATCCGGCATCCATGTAGCGGGCAATCGAGCGTGCCTGCAGCACCAGCAAGGACAGCTCCGCGGTAAACACCACCGTGACCAGATCGAGCGAATCCCGCTTTGCCGCCTGCATCGACTTTGCCACCTTCGTAGGCGTAGCCACGTTCACAGGCTCAGCCACCCTCACCGGCTCTGCCCCGTCATCGGTGCAAAGACCCGTCCAGACCCTGTTCGAGCAGCGTCCGGGTGACGGCATGCTCGTGCCGACGCAGGCGATAGTCGAACGACAGAAGCGACAGCCGCTGGGCAAGCGACGGCCCTCTGCAAAAGACGATACGCAGTACTGCACCAGGCGATGGCAGCAGATACTTGAACAGATTGCGGGGGCGCGCATTGGCTTGTCCTGCCGCGGCCTTCATGCGCAGCCGCCCCTTGGCCACACGCGCGCGTTTCGCGGCGTGTTCGGCAAAGCTGTCACGGGCTGCGTGCCGTACCCGCACCGTCCCGGCGTAGAGCAGACTGAAACCCGCCTCGCCGGCACGCCGGTTCCACTCCTTGTCGCCGCTGGAAAACAAGGACTCATCGAAGTGGCCCACCTCATCGAAGACGGCACGACGCACGATCAAGTTCGCCGTCGCCGCGTAACCGCGAGCGACATAGCGTGCCTGGCGGAGATTGAAGAGGCGATCGTACAGTTCCGGCACACTCCAGCGTTCCCCGCCCGGCGTCAGCACGATCGCCCCACCGATGCGATCGACGCGTGGCTCTGCCTCGAGCAGGGTCAGCGCACGAGCCACCCAGTCCGGTGCCGGACGACAATCCGCATCGGTGAAGCAGACGACGGGCGCGCGAACCTCTGCGAGCGCTGCATTCCTCGCTGCATAGGAACCCGCCTTCGGCTGCCACACCCAGCGCGCATTGGCGGGCAAGGCAAAGCCTTCCGGAGGTTCTTCATCGGGATTGTTGTTGCTGATGATGATCTCGATGCGATGCGCCTCGACGCTCTGCTTCGCGAGGCAATCGAGACAGCGCTGCAAGGCGTTCCAGTCCTGGTAGGTCGGCACGATGATCGCGGCGTCGATCGACAAGGGCTCAGTGCTCCGCGCTCACGGCATCGAGACCGTGATCCGTCCGCGTGATGCGGTCGCGCGCGACGCGTTCCCAGAGCGCGCGATTCGCCGCGACCATCGCGGCGTCACGGTAACTGCGCGGATGATCGAGGTGCAGGCAGATGGCGTCGTAGCGCACGTGGCGTGCACGGACGCCCGCATTCACGAGACGGATACCGAGTTCACGATCGAGCCCTCCCCACTGCATGCGTTCGTCGAAGCCACCCGCATCGATAAGATCGGCACGCCAGACCGACGCATTCGAGCCCTTGAGATTGCAGGCCGTCGGCGTCAGCCGGTTCAGCAGCGTGGCGACACGCGGATTGCGGACGAGCTTGGTGCGGCTGCGCCATGCACTCCGGAAATCTCGCGGCAAGCCGTGCGCATGCAACCACGCGCGGTCGAAACAACGGCCGCTCCGCACATCGTCGCGGCTGATCGCCTCACTGGTCGACAAGGGCAACTTGTAGTAGCTGCCGGACAGCCAGTAGCCCGGCTCGGCCCGATCGACATGAACGGCAAGGAAATCGCGTCTGCAGATACAGTCACCGTCGGTGAAGACAACGTAGTCATTCTGCGCCGCCAGGATCGCCTTGTTGAGGATGCGACACTTGCGGAAGCCTTGATCGGCCTGGTGAACATGTCGCAGTTTGACGTCGCGCGCGGCGAACTCGGGTCGGTATCGATCGATGATCCGGCGGGTCCCGGCACCGGACCCGTCATCGGCAACGATGATCTCGAAGTCATCGTGCGTCTGTTCCAGAAAGCCCCACAAGGTCTTCTCAAGCCACGCGGGAGATTCGTAGGTGGAGAACACCACGGACACAGCGTTTGCCGCCTCCCTGATCATCATGCCCCGTCAAAGATCCTGCGGCGACAGTTCACCGCGCTCAAGGCGTCTATACCGCCCGCTACCGCCGTTCGGGCAGGTCGCGAAAAGACGCATTTTCCACAGATACTGTTCGGGTGCGATACGCACGGTTGATTCGATGGCTTCGTTCATCCGTGTGGCATTGGCGATTTCGTCCGCGTCGAGCGGCTGCGCCAGCGGTGCCAGCAGATGAACGTCAAAGCGATCGTCTCCGGGATCGTACATCGTCGCCATCGGCAGCACGACGGCCCCGCTCCTCTTGACGAGCCGCGGCAGCATGGCGAGGGTCGCTTTGGTACGTCCGAAGAAGGGCGCGAATACCGACCCCTCACGACCGAGATCCTCATCACTTAGATAACACAACAGTGACCCGTTCTGCAGCCCCCGGATCATGCCGCGAAAGCCGCTGCCCCGGGCCACCGGATCGCCGCCGAAGCGTGATCGTGCACGCTGCGTCAGCCAGTCCACTACCGGATTGGGGAACGGCTTGTAGATACCGTGCATCGGAAAGTCCGGTGACAGTGCAATCATGCCGACATCGAGCGCGACGGTATGGCTGATCAGCAGGATGACGGGCTCGTCCGCCGCTCGAGCAGATGCCAGGTGTTCACGGCCATGCCAGCGGACCCGCTCGCGAATGTCTCGCTCCGCGCCCCACCACAGACGCGGCGACTGCATCAGCGACTGCAGGAGTCGGGAAAGGTAACGTTCCAGAAGTGCTTGTCGAGCCGCTTCGTCCATCTCCGGAAAACAGGCCGCAAGGTTCACCGATGCAATCTGACGGTGCTTTGAGGGCCGACGCAGGTAGGCCTTCGCGACCCGTTCGGCAAGGGCATTGCGCAAGCCTGCGGGCAGCGTGCACACCAGCGACAGGCCTGCCGCACCGAGCCAGCTGGTCCAGGTACGCGGGCCGATCGGTGGTCGTTTCATGGAAGTTGTCGAGCTGACGGCTCAGCCGTCGGCAGGTTCCTGCTCTTCAGTTTCGTTCTCTTTGCGGCCACCGTGGAGCAGGCGCTCGACGCGGCGGCTGAACACCGTGATTTCCTTGAAGGTCTGCTTGTCGCCGTTGGCATCGGCAGCGCGCAGACCACTTTTGAAAGCCGCGAGTGCAGCCACAGGCTCATCGTTGGCGGCAAGGGCCCGGCCGAGCTGCTTCCACGCGGCGGAATAGTCGGGCTTGAATTCGACCGCACGCTGCAGGTGCGTGACAGCCTCGTCGAGGCGTTCCTCGGCCAGACAGGCATTGCCGAGGGTGAAGCGAAGCATCTCGCCGTCCTCGCCCTTCTCGAGCATCGCTTCGAACGATTTTATCTGGCTCATCTGCCTAGTCTAGACCCTGTGCGTGCAAACGGCATCGGATCGTGAATTCCGGGCTCACGCGGCAAGACCCGAATCCAGCAGCTCATGCACACCTCCTTGCAACCAGCATGGCCTCGGCTCGACGCTTGCCGACCGGATCCTCCTCCTGATAGTGGCATACCTCGAGATCGGGAAAGAGTGCCGTCAGTTCACCTGGCCCGAGCAGGAACGCCGGGTTGCTCAGTCCGTGCGTGAAGGTCTGGTAAAACAGCACACCGCCGATACGAAGGGCCTGCGCGATGGCTGGACACAGACCGCGCTCGAGAAAACGGGCGACGACAATGACGTCAAAGCTCAGCGCCGGTGGCGGCACGGCCACCACGTCGCGAACCTCGCGGTGGGCGATGCGTGAACCGGGCCGTGCTGACAGCGCCTCGATCGCAGCCTCGCTCACATCCCAGGCGGTGACCTCGAAACCGCGCGCCGCGAGCCATTCCCCGTTACCGGCACGCCCGCAGGCAAGATCGAGCGCCAGACCACGTACCTGACCGCCGTCGAGTTCCGCGCTCGGCAGACAGGCCGCGAAGCGACTCAGTACTTCGGCCGGTGGCGGTACCGAGTCACCTGAATACGCATAGCGGGCATTCCACTTTGACGTGTTCGAGTCGCTCACTGGCGCCAGAAAGACGGCGTGAACAGCACCAGCAAGGTAAAAATCTCCAGTCGGCCGAACAACATGGCGACACTCAGTACGGACAGCTCGAAATCGCCCAGGCTCGAATAGTTGGCGGCCACGATGCCGAGTCCGGGGCCCAGGTTATTGAGACAAGCGACAACCGCCGAAAACGCCGACTCCTGATCGAGACCCGCCGCCATCAACAACAGGAGCATGATGGTCAGCAGCGCCACATAAGCGGCGAAGAAGCCCCAGACCACATCGATCATCGGGTTCGACAAGGCCTTGCCGCCGACCTTGACCATGATCTTCGCGTTCGGATGCAACAACCGCCTGAGTTCTCGCTGGCCCTGCTTGAACAGCAGGAGCACACGCAGCACCTTCATGCCCCCGCCGGTAGAACCGGTGCAGCCGCCGACGAAGCTTGCGAACAGCAGGAGCACGGGCAGAAACGTCGGCCACTCGAAGTAAGCCTCCGACGTGAATCCGGTCGTGGTGCCGATCGAGACAACGTGGAAGAGCCCGTTCACGAACGAGTCCTTCGGACCCGAAGTGTCGGTCAGGAACAGATAGCCCGCCGTCACGACGGTCAACGCCACCAGGATGCCGGTATAGGCACGGAATTCTTCGTCACGCCCGTACTCACGTACATCGAGCCTGCGAATCGAGGTGAAGTGCAGTGCGAAGTTGGCGCCACCGAGGAACATGAAAAACGTGCAGATCATTTCGATGAGACTGCTGTCGAAAAACCCGATGCTGTTGTCGTGCGTTGAGAATCCGCCGATCGCGACAGTAGAGAAACTGTGCGCGATGGCGTCGAAGAGCTCCATGCCGGCAAGCCAGTAGGCGAGCGCACAGCTGATCGTCAGGCCGAGGTAGATGTACCAGAGAGCCTTGGCCGTCTGCGCGATGCGGGGGGTGAGCTTGTCTTTGGAGATACCGGGTGTCTCGGCCCGGAACAACTGCATGCCGCCGATGCCGAGCATGGGCAGGACCGCGATGGCGAGCACGATGATGCCCATGCCACCGAGCCACTGCATTTGCTGACGATAGAAGAGGATCGAATGCGGCAATCGGTCGAGACCGACGATCAAGGTCGCGCCGGTGGTCGTCAACCCCGACATGGATTCGAAGATGGCCGCGGCAGGCGACAGGTCGAGCGGCGTGTAGAGCAGCAGCGGCAAGGCGCCGAAGATACCGAGGACCGCCCAGAACAGCACGACCACGACAAACCCGTCGCGCAGCCGGACCTGCCCTCGCTCGGTGCGCACGGGCAGATACAAGGCCAGCCCTATCGCGACGGTCGCGATGAAGCCGTAAACGAAGGGCAGGATCGCACCATCGCGATACACGAGCCCCACGATGACCGGCGGCAACATGCTGACGCTGAAGAGTGTCAAGAGCGCGCCGACGACGCGCTGAACGACAGGCACCTGGATCGGCATCAGACGAAGGTCACGCCTACCTGAAAGAGTTTCTCGACCTCGTGAATCTGCCGCTTGTCGGTCACCAGGACGATCAGGTGGTCTTCGGGTTCGATGACCAGATCGTGGTGTGCAACGAAGACTTCCTCACCGCGAACCACTGCACCGACGTGCGCGCTCGTCGGCAGGTCGATCTTGCCGATGGGGCGGCCGACGATCGCCGAGGTGTCTCGATCACCGTGCGCCACGCCCTCGAGCGCTTCGGCCGAACCGCGGCGGAGCGAATGTACGGCAACGACATCGCCGCGACGAATGAGCGTCAGCAGTGCGCCGATGGTGATCTGCTGCGGCGACACGGCCACGTCGATGACATCCCGCTCGACCAGGTCGACATAGGCCGGTCGGTTGATCAGCGACATGACCTTGCGGGCACCCATGCGCCTGGCCAGCATGGCCGAGAGGATATTGGCCTCGTCATCGTTGGTCAGCGCACAGAATACGTCCATTTCAGCGACGTTTTCCTCGACCAGCATTTCCTTGTTTGCCGCGTCGCCGTGCAAGACCATCGAGCTGACCAGCGCGGATGCAATCTGTTCGGCGCGCGCTTCGTTGGCTTCGACCACCTTTACACGATAGTGCCTTTCAAGCTTGCTCGCGAGCAGCAGGCCGATGTTGCCGCCGCCGGCAATCATGACATGCCGACACGGATCGTCCACGTCATGAAACAGCGCCATGATCTGCCCGGTGTACTTGCGCTTGCCGAGAAAGAACACCGTGTCACCGACCCGCATGACGGTCTTGCCATCGGGCTCGACCCGCTCATCGCCCCGATAGATGGCCGCGACCCGCGTCTGTATCTCTGGCAAGGCTTTCGGCAGATGCGCCAGCGGCTTGTTCGCCATCGGCGCGCCGGCTTGTACTTCGACACCGACGAGCCGTACCCGGCCGCGTGCGAAATCGACGACCTGGATGGCGCCGGGATGCTCGATGATGCGCTCGATATGCTCGGTGATCAGCTGTTCCGGGCTGATGATCACATCAATGGGAATGTGATCGTTGTTGAACAGGTTCTTCTCGCGCATGTAATCCTGCGAACGGATCCGCGCGATCTTCGACGGCGTTCTGAACAGGGTGTAGGCGATCTGGATGGCAACGATGTTGGTCTCGTCGGAATCGGTCGCGGCGATGATCATGTCGGCATCTTCGGCGCCGGCACGACGCAGCACCTCCGGGAAGGAGGCCTGTCCGGTGATCGTGCGGAGATCGGTCATGCCCTCGAGCTGCGCGAGCGCCTGCGCGTCGGTATCGACGACCGTGATCTCGTTGTCCTCCTCGGCCAGGCTCTGGGCCACTGTCCGACCGACTTGACCGGCTCCGAGCACGATGATCTTCATGCGCATGCTCCGCCAGCCGTCATCAGTCGCGCACCTTGTCGAGATCGATATCGAGACTGCGGAGTTTTCGATACAAGTGCGTTCGCTCCATGCCCACATGCCTCGCCAGTTCGACGATGTTCCCGTTTGTCGTCGCCAGGCAACGCAACAGGTATTGCCTTTCGAAATCAGCTCGGGCTTCGCGCAGCGGCAGATCATCGCGCAACACGATGCTCGTATCGCCGCCGGGCACGATGCCGAGAGCGCTCTCTACCTCGGTCACTTCGACATCGCTACCGCCGCCGAGCAGCAAGATGCGCTGCACGAGATTCTTCAGCTCCAGCAGGTTTCCCGGCCAGTCGAGATTGCGTAGCCGATTCTGTGCCGCCAGCGTGAAATGCCGGTATCCCAGGCCCTCCTCCGACACATGCCAGTCGACATAGTGCTCGAGCAGCGCCGGAATATCCTCCGGATGCTCGCGCAGCGGCCTGATGGCGACCGTCCTCGCACTCAGATGACGTGCCAGAACCGGGTCGAAAGCGCCCTGACGCGCACTGCTTGCCAGCGGCACACGCGATGAGGCGATCAGCCGACAGCGCAGCGGTATCCTGGCGTTACCGCCGTGCCGGACGAAACCCTGTGTCTCGATCGCCTGCCGCAGGCACTGCCGCGCATTCGGCGGCAGCAGTTCGACATCGGCGAGAAACAGCGTGCCGCCGGCAGCCGATTCGAAGTAACCGATACTGGGCGAGCCATCGTGTTCGTCGCCATGCAGCTCGCGATGCGCGCTGGCACTCGACAAGGTGTCGCAGCGCAACTGGATGAACGGACCGGTATCGGCGCGACCATCGCCACCGCCGAAGCCCGCAGGCCCCGGATTCCCCGCCGTTCGATGATCGTGCAGGTGCTGCGCAAACAGGGCACGGCCGCTGCCGGTCTCGCCGAGCAGAAGCACGGACGCACCGCCGGCGCTCAGTTTTTCCTGGGTCTCACGAAGCGTGCGGACGTAGTCGCTCACGCCGACCAGCAGCGGCAGTCGCCGGGCCGGCCTGTCCGTCTCGCCGACAGACAAGCCTTGAGCGTTGCCTGGATAGCCATCGGTCAGCGCCTTCTCGACGGTGAGCAGAAGCTTGGCAAGCGAGACCGGTTTCTCGATGAAGTCGACCGCACCATGGCGGGTCGCTTCGACCGCCGTCTCGACGGTGCCATGGCCCGATATCATGATGACCGGGAAGCCCAGCTCGCCGTTCTGCTGCCACGACTTCAGCAAGGTCACGCCGTCGGTATCCGGCATCCAGATATCGAGCAGAACGAGATCCGGACGCGATTCCTCGACCGCTTGCCGCGCGCTGGCCGCACTCTCGGCAACGGAGACGGCATAACCCTCGTCCTCGAGAATTTCCTGCAACAGGCCGCGGATGTCCGGTTCGTCGTCTACGACCAGCACACTGCGATGGCTGCTCACGCGGCGTCTCCTCCAAGCTCGACAGCGGACGGCAGCGCAGTCGGATACGGAAGACTGACCGTCACCATCGCGCCACGTTCAGACTGATTCTCAGCCTTGACACGTCCATCATGCTCCTCGACGATCTTGCGCACGATGGCGAGCCCGAGACCGGTTCCCCTGGGCTTCGACGTGACATACGGTTCGAACAGACGATTCAGGAGCTCGGGCGGAAATCCCGGACCATTGTCGGCAATGACCAGTTCCACCATCGGTCGCCCGACGCGGCGCGCATCACGCGTCAGTATGCGCACTTCACGATTGGCAGCGCCTTGTTGCGCCTCGAGCGCGTTCTTGAGCAGGTTGTGTACAAGCTGACGCATGCGCGGCACGTCAAGCGGCAAGCCGGGCAGCATCGGCTCGAGCACAAGTTCGATTCGATTCTCACCGTTGGCACCTCGGTACAGTTCGGCAATCTCGCGCACCAGAGCATTGATATCGGTTTCCACGAGATCGAGTCGCGGGGCCGACGCATAGTCGGCAAAGGCGTTGACCATGGACTTCAACGCATCCACCTGATTCTCGATGGTCTGCGTCAGGCGGGTCAGGAGATCTACATCCTCGTCGCCGAGCTTTCTCGAGAACTTGTGCCGGAGACGCTCGGCCGACAACTGTATCGGTGTCAACGGGTTCTTGATTTCGTGCGCGAGCCGGCGCGCCACCTCGCTCCAGGCGGCTTCGCGCTGGGCGCCGATGATGGTGGTCATGTCGTCGATGACGATCACGTGGCCGTTGCTCTGACCCTTGGTATCGAGCAGTTCGGCTCCTCGGCAGAACAGGAACCGCCGACCGTTCTCGTCCAGGACATCGAGTTCGCTCGACCAGTCGCCACGTGACGAGGCGACGAGCCTGGGACGAATCACATCGACGAACTGGGCTAGCGCACCGGCACCGCTCGCGCCGCTGTCGAAGGTCTCGCCCTCAAGCAAGGCCAGGGGTTCACCGAAGATATCGACGGCCGCCGCATTGGCACTGCGTACGCACGCTTCGGCATCAAGCGTGATGACACCGGAGGAGATCTGTCCCAGCACCGCCTGCAACCAGGCGCGCTGCCGCTCCACCTGAAGCCGGCTGCGCTCTTCGCTGTCGCGCGCCTGCTCCAGCTGCTCCGTCATGTGGTTGAAAGACTTGACCAGAAAGCCGAGTTCGTCCTGCTTGCCGCGGCGCTCGATGCGCGTGGCGTAGTTGCCACCGGCCACCGCTCGCGTGCCCTCCACAAGATCGTGCACGGGCAGCATCATGCGACGCGCGGCATAGAAGGCGAACCAGATGGCCATCATTACCGAGAGCACCAGCGCCAGCGATAGTGTCAGCATCGAACTGAGCACCAGCGGTTGTCGCAGAAACACCAGCTGTCGATATTGTTGGTAACTCGACTGCACACTCATGGCAAGGTCGCTGGAGCGACGAGACACCGGATACAAGGCCTGCAACACTGAATTTCCGAGCGCCGCATCGTCGGAGAAGACCGGTGCGACCACACGCACGTACAGTTCGCCATCGTCACCCGGATCCACGCCGACATAGGCCACGCCCTGGCGGGCACGGGCAATCAGGTCGTCGGCGGGTCGGTCTGGCTGCACGGTGATGTCGCCGAGCAGGCCGGTCGAGGCAACGATCCGGTTGTCAGGCCCGATCAGCGTCATCTCGGAGGCCTCCACGTCGCTGGTCAGGGCGTTCAAGGCGATTACCGCAGACGACTCGTCCACTCCCATCAACGCATCGGCAACCTGCAAGGTGTCGCGCTGCAAGGTGCGCATCTGCAGGTCGAGCGCCTCACGCGCGAGCTCCAGCGCGTCGTCGAGCGTCTGGTCGATCTCGAGATCGAAGTAGCTGTTGATGTTGGCGCGGAGAAATCGAACGGAAAAACCGTAGACCAGTGTCACCGGCACGAGGGCCAGCATGACCGAGATGATCACCAGCTTGACGGTGAGTCGCGCACCGGCCACCTGGCGCCGGAATTCACCGACGAGTCGCCAACCGTTCAGCGCGAGCAGCACGCCGATGAACGCCAGGGCGATACCGTTGGCAGCCAGCAGCCAGTGATAGTAGCGCCCGAAGCGATCGAGCCTGAGCGCCATCGTACCGAGCACGTACAGGGAAATGACCAGGACGACGAACAGCAGCCCCATCAAGAGGGCGCTGGTCAGCGTTCGACGTGCCGTCGCGGTGCCGGCTGCGCTGCGTTCGACGAAACGTCTTGCCGCCCGACGGCGCCAGCCTGAAAGATAGCCGTCACTCATGTGGCGGGCACGGTCCATTCAAAGCGCTCGCTGGGGAGCTTCCAGGACGAGCCGCCCGGTGAGCGCAAGGGCAACGGCAACGCGCGCTCATCGAGACTCAATTCAAGTCTGGCACGCATCGCCTTGCCGCGCCCGAGGATATGCTTGTCGACCGTCCCGAGCGGCACACCGTCGAGATCACCGAGTCCGCGCAGCGCCGTCGGCAGTGAACGATAGTTGCGACCGGTGCCGTCGTCGAACGAGCGCACCCGGTAGTGACGAGTCAGGTCGTAGTAGACAAGCTCATAGCGACGACGAAGGTCCAGCAAGGTCGGATCCGGGCGGAAGGCGCGCTGCTCACTGAGTTCCAGCGTCAGCACGAACTCCAGCGGCACGCCACTGTCGAGGCCCGCTCGAATGGCGGGAGGCAATTCGATCTCGATGCGCGCATCCAGTTCCCAAACGGCCTTGTCGACCTGCAAGCTGGCCTGCTGCACGACTACGCGACCCTCCACCGGTACACCGATGCCCATGCTGTTCGCCCGTCCGGACAAACCGCTCTGCAAGAGCGCGATCGACGTGAAGGTCACCGCACCGATGGCGAAGATCCACTTCACTGCCGCACCAGCAGGGCGTGATAGAAGCCGTCACGAGCCGCTCCCGGCAACAACCGCTCTTCATGCACGCGTGTGGCATCGGCGTGTCTGTCGAGGAAAGCGTGTATCTGCCGCTCCCCTTCTGCTCGCAAGGTCGAGCAGGTCGCGTACAGCATGGCGCCGCCCGGCGCCAGTAGAGGCCACAGCGTTTCCAGCAGTCGCCGCTGCTCATCGACCAGCACATCCACATCGCGGGCACGCCGTAAGAGCTTGATGTCCGGATGACGCCGGATGACACCGGTTCCTGTGCACGGCGCGTCGATCAGAATTGCCTCGAAAGCCTGTCCATCCCACCAGGCATCGGTGTCACCGGCGTCGGCCACAAGCAGCTCGGCACGCTCACTCAGCTCGAGCCGCGCCAGCGTATCGGCCGCACGGGCCAGACGCCCGGCGTCGTGATCGAGCGCGATGATGTCGCCAAAGTGCCCGCTCTCGATGGCTTGTGCCGTCTTGCCACCCGGTGCAGCACAGGCATCGAGCAAGCGCGCGCCCGGGGCGACCGCGTTGATCAGAAAGCCGATGGCGAGTTGTGCGGCGCCATCCTGTACGCTGACCCGGCCGTCGTCGAAACCCGGCAGGCTTTCGACCGGAACAGCGGTGTCGAGCACCAGAGCGGCCGGCGCGTCATCCAGCGGCTTCGCGATGAGATCGGCCGCGGCAAGCAGGCGCTGATAGTGCTCACGATCGTTCTTCGCAAGGTTGACCCTCAAGACCATGGGCGCACGTTCGTTGTTGGCTTGGGCGATCGCACGCCAGGCGTCCGGCCAGTCATCCCGCAAGGCATCCAGAAGCCAGTCCGGGTGCGACAGCTCGGCCCGCGGATCGAGTGTCGCAAGCAGTTCTACCCGTCGGCGATCGGCGTTCCGCAAGACACCGTTGACCAGACCGCGTGCCCAGGATTTGTCGAGCGCCACCGCCGTGGCGACGCTCGAATCGACCGCGGCATGCGTGGGTGTACGGGTATGCAGGAGCTGGAACAAGCCAAGCTGCAGAAGTAGCTGCAGATCCCTGTCCCGCGCCTTGAGCGGCCGCTCGAGCAAGAGCGCAAGCACCGCATCCAGTTGCCCGGACCAGCGCGCCAGGCCATAGGCGCAGGCCTGCAGCAGGGCACGATCAGCCATCGGCAATGCCGCCTGAGCGATCGGCAACAGACGAGTCAGCGATCCACCACCGTCAAGCAGTGTCTCAAGCAGACGGATGGCTGCGATCCGCACCTCGACCGCGGCGGCAGCCCGTGTGCCAGCCGCGCCTTGCGCCGCCCGCTTTGCCGAGGGGGCTCGCTTGCGAGGTCGTCCCGACGGACCCGTCCGCGAGTGCGCCGAGGTCTTCATGCGGGGTCTGCGCCATCGGTCGCCTGCCCGAATCGCCTGCCCGCGAGATCACGACCCTGGGCGAATGTCCGGGCATCGACGACGCGTCCACCGGGTCGCTGCAACTGCAACAGATCAATCGTGCCACGTCCGCTCATCACACTCACGGACTCGGCGTCGCAGGACAGGATAGTGCCCGGCGACGACGTCATCACGGCAGGCGTTTGCGCTGGGAGGCGGCTCGCATGTACGCGTACCCGCTCGCCATCGAGCACCGTTTCCGCCACCGGCCAGCCGGCAAACGCCCGGATACGGCGGTCGAGCTCCTCTGCCGTGGCCGCGAAGTCCAGTATCGCTTCGCGCTTGCCGACCTTGGCGGCATGGGTGACGCCCGATGTCGCCTGTGGTGTAGACACGATATCGCCACGGCACCAGTCGCCGAGCAGGGCGGCAAGCCCTGTCGCACCGAGCCTTGCCAGTCGCTCGGTAAGCACCGGGCCGGTTTCCTTGCCATCGAGCGGCAGACGAACGCTCGCCAGCACGTCGCCGGTATCGAGGCCCTCGTCCATTCGCATGTAGCCGATACCGGTTTCCGCGTCGCCCGCAAGGATTGCCCGTTGCACGGGCGCCGCACCACGCCATCGCGGCAACAGCGAGGCGTGCACATTGATACAACCGAGCGGCGGCAGATTCAGCACCGCGGCAGGCAACAGCAGACCGTAGGCCACGACCACGATCACATCGGGCGCGAGCGCGGCAATGGCCGCGACCGCCTCGGCAGAACGCAATGAGGACGGCTGTTGAACGGGGATGCCGTGCTCGAGCGCAAGCGTCTTGACCGCACTCGGCGTCACCTTGCGACCGCGCCCGGCGGGCCGGTCGGGTTGGGTCAGCACACCGACCAGCTCGAGTGAACTGTCGAGCAAGGCTTCGAGGGACACGGCCGCGAACGGCGGCGTGCCGGCAAAGACGACCCGCAATGCCGAACAGTCGACCGCCCTGTCGCCATGCTTGCTATCGCTTTGCTCACGGTCGCCTTGCTCACGGTCGCCGTGCTGAATGTTGCCGTGCTCAGGCATCCACCAGCTCATCGTCAGTGCCGTCGCGTGCCCGCTTGATCATCTTCTTGCGAATGCGGTTTCTTTTCAGCGGCGACAGATAGTCGACGAACAACTTGCCGTCGAGATGGTCGATCTCGTGCTGGATACAGACCGCGAGCAAGCCCTCGGCATCAAGTTCGAACGGATTGCCCTCACGATCGACCGCGGCCACGCGGACCTTGTCGGGACGTCTTACCGTTTCATACACCTCGGGGATCGAGAGACAGCCTTCCTGCATCTCGGCCTCGCCTTCCGCCAGGACCAGGGCCGGATTGATGAGCGTCAAGGGGCTGTCCTTCTCCTCCGAGACATCGATGACGACAACCCGCCGATGAACATTCACCTGCGTCGCCGCCAGACCGATTCCCGGCGCCTCGTACATGGTCTCGAACATGCGATCGACCAGTGTGGCGACCTCACCGTCGACGTCGTCTACCGGGTCAGCGGTACGACGCAGCAAGGGGTCGGGGTACAGGAGAATGTCGAGCGACGCCACAGGCTCGTAGTCCGATCGGGAAGAGTAGCGGAATTCTAGCAGGGAGCCGAAAGGGCATCCCGCTTGCAAGTCAAGGTTCTCCAAGGTCCGCCGATCCCTCGTGCAGACCCCCGCAGAACACCCCAGGGAGTGCGCCCGATGATGGCCCCACGAACGACTGCAGGATCGGCCTGTCGCCGCGCCGCGCCGCTGATCACGATCGCCCTCACGAGCGCATGGCTCGCCGCCTGTGGCACGCACGGGCCAAGCGCCGAAGTCGTCGACGTCTCGGCGGTGCAGGCCAGCAACCGCTTCAGCAACAACGGCACCGAGATCGGCTACTCGACCGTCACGCCACGTGCCTGGGTCGACGAGCAGGCGCTGGCCGACGACGCGCCGGAGAGCTACACCGTGGTCCGCGGCGACACGCTGTGGGACATATCCGATCGCTTCCTGAAGGAGCCCTGGCTGTGGCCCAAGGTCTGGAACTACAACCCGCAGATCGCCAATCCACACCTGATATACCCGGGCGACGTGCTCGCCCTCGAGTACGTCAACGGCGAAGCTTCGCTGGTGTTGACGCGCAATGGCGAGGCGGTGCCGATGGTGGGCGCTGCGACACCGCTGCTCGGTGCGGCGAGCAACGTCAATGTCACACGCATGTCGCCGCGGATCCGCAGTGAGTCGCTCGACAATGCCGTACCGACCATTGCCGGCGAGACCATCCGGCAATTCCTCGTGCAACCGCGTGTCGTCGATCTGGCGACCCTCAGGAACGCGCCTTACATACTCGGTAACGCCGAAGGTCAGCTGATGAGTTCGATGGGCAATCGGATCTACGCTCGCGGCACGCTCAGGCGCGACCAGACACGCTATGGCGTCTATCGCCAGAGTGAGCAACTTGTCGATCCGGTCAGTGGCGACGTGCTCGGCTACGAGATCGATCATGTCGCCGATGCGAAGCTCATGAACATCGGCGACCCTTCGACGCTCACCGTCATTTCGAACAATTTCGAGACCATCGCCGGTGACATTCTCCTGCCCTCGAGCGGCACGCCGCTGGCACCGTTATTCACCCCGCGTCTGCCGGAGATTCGTGGCGACGGCCGCATCGTGTCGCTCGTCAACGCGATCAGCCAGACCGGTCGGGATCAGGTCATCGTGCTGAACCTGGGCGAGCGTTCCGGAATTTCCATCGGTGATGTGCTGGCCATCGAGAGTCGTGGCGGCGAGAAGATCGACGTGCGTGGCAAGGGCGGCTATGAACGCGTCGAACTGCCGAATACCCGTACCGGCGTGGTGATGGTCTTCCAGACCTTCGACAAGGTAAGCTATGCACTGGTCATGGAATCGACCCGCCCGGTGGTGCTGAACGACATCGTCACCGGAATCTGACAATGTCCTGGCACCCGGGTGATTGATCCGGGTGATGATGGGCCTGCCTAGCGAGAATCGTCATGGAAGACGTTTTCGGCGCACCGTCGCCTGTCCGCGCGTCAAAGGCCGCCTCTGGAGCCACCTCCAAGGCCGCCTGGCTGGCACTGGCACTTGCCCTGCCGCTGACATCAAGACGCTGTCGGCGGCTACGCGAAGCCTTTCCCGATCCCGCTGAACTCGGCCGGCTGCTGCACGCGATCTTCTCTGGCGATGCAAGTGCAGCGCAGCGCGCTCTGCGGCAGCTCGGCCCGCCCGGGGGACCACTCGACCCCGCTCAGAGCAGTGCGCTCATGAGCCGGAGTACACAACAGCGTGTCGACGAAACGCTGCTCTGGCTCGACGCACATCCTGACTGTCACCTCCTGCCTGTCGACGCCGCCGGCTATCCGCCTCGCCTGCGCGACACCATCGACCCACCGCCGCTACTGTTCGTGCGCGGTTCACTCGCGGCACTGCAAGGCCCCGGCATTGCGATCGTCGGGTCACGCGATGTCAGCCCGGCCGGTCGCGATACGGCGCGTCTGATGGCGCGCGAGCTTGCGACGGCGGGTTTGTCGATCATCAGCGGTCTGGCCCTCGGGACCGATGCAGAAGCACATGCCGGTGCGCTTGAGTCCGCAACCGCGACCGTGGCCGTCATGGCCACCGGCATCGATGAGGTCTACCCGCGACGCCACGCCCGCCTGGCCGCCGCGATCGTCGCACGGGGCGGTGCACTGGTCAGTGAGTTCCCGCTGCGCCATCCCCCTCAGCCCTGGGCCTTCCCGCTCCGTAATCGTCTCATCAGCGGCATGAGCGAGGGCGTCGTGGTGGTGGAGGCGGCCCTGCCCAGCGGCACCTTGACAACCGCCCGGCATGCGCTCGATCAGGGACGCGAGGTCATGGCTGTGCCAGGCCCCGTCGATCATCGCGGTAGCGCGGGCTGCCACGCCCTGCTGCGCGAAGGTGCCACCCTAGTGACCTGCGCCGACGAGGTGCTATTGCAGCTCGCGACACCGCTGCAGGCTGCACTCGACCTATCCACCATTTCCAGCAAACCGCGGCCGCCGTCACCATCGTCATCACCACCCCCAGCCGATGCCGATGAAAGGCGCCTTTGGGACGCGCTGGCATCCGGCATGCAGTCTATCGACGGGCTGGTCCGCTCGACCGGACTCGACGCCTCGCGAATCAGCGGTGCGCTGACCCGCCTCGAGCTCGATCAACGCGTTGCAGAGGACAGCAGCGGCCGCTTTTCGCGCCGCACGCTGGTCTCCTGACACCTCCGACATGATTCCGTCGCCCGCTTGCAGGCAGAATGCAGGAATTGCCGTTTCCGCTCCCCCGATCGACCCGGCGCACTCCCTGCATTGGACGCTTCGCGCTTTTTCGTATTGAATGCTCGGCCTTGACGGCGTCATTCATTGTTGCCGTTTCGACCATATCCGCGACCGACACACGAAGGCCATGAGCAAGAACCTCGTCATCGTCGAGTCCCCTGCCAAGGGCAAGACGATTGAGAAATACCTCGGCACCGACTACACGGTGCTGGCGTCCTATGGCCATGTTCGCGACCTGCTGCCCAAGGAAGGCGCGGTCGATCCATCGCGTGATTTCGCGATGAAGTACCAGGTCATCGAACGCAACGAGAAGCATGTCAACGCCATCAAGCGAGCGTTGAAGAAGGCCGACACCCTGCTGCTCGCGACTGACCCGGACCGCGAAGGCGAAGCCATCAGCTGGCACCTGGTCGAGCTTCTGAAAGAGGATGGTGCGCTCGACGGGAAGACCGTGCGACGCGTCGTCTTCCACGAGATCACCAAGGGCGCCGTGCAGGATGCGGTTGCCAACCCCCGGGAGCTCGGCACCGATCTGATCGATGCGCAGCAGGCGCGCCGCGCACTCGACTATCTCGTCGGCTTCAATCTTTCACCTTTGTTGTGGCGCAAGATCAAGGCGGGCCTTTCTGCAGGCCGTGTGCAATCGCCCGCGTTGCGCATGATCTGCGAACGGGAGGACGAGATCGAAGCGTTTGTTCCGAAGGAATACTGGAGCATCGTCGCCGAACTCGAGAAGCACAAGACACCCTTTGCAGCGCGCCTCTCTGTGCTTGAAAGCGAGAAGGTACGCCAATTCACCGTGACCGACGGTGAACGGGCCAATGCCGTCCGCGCCATGCTGATGCGCCATGCCGAGGCAGACGGGCGCACGCTGACGGTAATCGATGTGGAGAAGAAGCAGCGCAAGCGCAACGCCACAGCGCCGTTCACGACCTCGACAATGCAGCAGGAAGCGTCGCGCAAGCTCGGCTTCGGCGCACAGCGCACCATGCGCACCGCTCAGGGTCTCTACGAAGGCGTGGACGTCGGTGAAGGCCAGACCGGCCTGATCACCTACATGCGTACCGATTCGATCACGCTCTCCAACGAGTGCCTGGATGAATTGCGCAACATGATTCCCGAGCGTTACGGCAAGGACTACCTGCCGGATACCATCAACGTCTACAAGAACAAGTCGAAGAACGCACAGGAAGCACACGAGGCCATTCGGCCCACATCGGTCAGGCGGACGCCCGATCAGATGAAGCGCTTTCTCAATGAAGACCAGTACCGCCTCTACAACCTCATCTGGAAGCGCACGGTAGCGAGTCAGATGACCCACGCGACGATTGATCAGGTCGCCGTCGATTTCGCCTGCGGTGACGACAACCGCTTCCGTGCGACCGGCTCGACGATTGCCTTCCCAGGCTTCATGACCGTCTACCAGGAAGACAAGGACGACAAGAAGAAAGGCGATGACGACGAGAAGATCCTGCCCGAACTTGCCAAGGGTGATCAGGTACCGCTGCACGACGTCAAGCTGACACAACATTTTACCGAACCGCCGCCGCGCTTCTCGGAAGCAAGCCTGGTCAAGACACTGGAGGAATATGGCATCGGCCGTCCGTCCACCTACGCCTCGATCATCTCGACCTTGCAGTCGCGGGAGTATGTGGAAATAGAGAGTCGTCGTTTCTTCCCCACCGATACCGGCCGCGTGGTCAGCCGCTTTCTCTCGCAACACTTCGACAAGTATGTCGACTACGACTTCACCGCCGAACTCGAGGACGAGCTCGATGCGGTGTCGCGAGGCGAGAAGAAATGGGTACCCCTGCTTGACGAGTTCTGGGGCAAGTTCAAGGAACGGGTCGACGACAAGATGGAAAACGTCACCCGTGAGGAGGCTGTCGAGGAGCGCTCACTGGGCACAGACCCGGCCAGTGGCAAGCCGGTCGTCGTACGCCTGGGACGCTACGGTCCGATGGCACAGATCGGGCACCGCGACGACGAGGAAAAGCCTCGTTTCAAGGGCCTTCGCAAACACCAGCGGATGAACACCATCTCGCTCGAAGAAGCACTCAGGCTGTTCGAACTGCCGCGCGATCTCGGTACGACACCAGAGGGCGAGAAGCTCACCACCGATTTCGGACGCTTTGGTCCCTACGTCAAGTACGGCGACAAGTTCGTCTCGATGAAGGACGGTGACGACCCCTACGACATCGACCATGCACGGGCCTGTGAACTGGTGGCCGAGAAGAAGGTCATTGACGCGAACCGGCTGGTGAAGCATTTCGAAGGCACCGACGTACAGATCCTCAACGGTCGCTGGGGGCCGTACATCACTGACGGCAACAAGAACGCGAAGATACCGAAGGACCAGCACGAGACGGCAAAGGAGATTTCTCTGGAAACCTGCCTGAAGTGGCTCGAAGAGGCCCCCGAGCGACGTGGCCGTGGCAAGAAGAAAGCCGCCGGCAAGAAGGCCGTCGGCAAGGCGACGGCCGAGAGCAAGAAAAAGTCATCGGCGAAGAAGTCCACGGCGAAAAAGAAATCACGCGCGAAGAAGAAATCAGCGGCAGCGAGGAAGAAGACGGCCGCGAAGACAAGCGCTAGCAAGGTTACCGGTCAGGCCGCGAGTGCAGCGACCGGCACCGACAGGGAAAAGCCTGCGGGCGATGACGATGCCAGTACCAGTGGCGCGACCAAGGTCGTGGCCAGCGTCAAGTAGCGCTCGAATTGCGGGGGTGGGGTGGCCCGGGCCGGGCTGGTAGCGATGATCTGGCAGGGGTGATCCTAAAGGCGTGGTAGAACAGGACGCGGCGGACGATTCAGCCGACAAAGGAACCGTCGACGTCGCGCGAGGGATCGCTCTGCTCCGCGCAGGTGGCGTCATTGCCTACCCTACCGAAGCGGTGTACGGGCTGGGTTGCAATCCGGCCTGTGCGGCGGCGGTCGAGCGGATTGTCGCGCTCAAGGAACGCGACGCCACGAAGGGCCTCATTCTCGTCGCCGCCGAGTTTGCCCAACTGCAACCCTGGCTTGCGCCGTTCGAGCCGGCCTGGCAAAGCCGCGTCGACGATGCCTGGCCGGGACCGGTCACCTTTGTCGTTCCAGCCAGACGGAATGTGTCGCCGCTGTTGCGCGGCGCTCATCTGACCCTGGCCGTGCGGATCAGCGACCACCCGGTGGTACGCGCCCTCACTGAGGGTTGTGGCCATGCGCTGGTCTCGACCAGCGCGAACCGCAGCGGCCAGCCGGCACTTCGCTCGAGCCTGCGCGTCCTGCGCGAATTCGGCGATGAAGTCGACGGTGTCGTTGCCGGCGAAACCGGCGGCCGGCGCCGACCTTCTGCGATCATCGATGTTAGAACAGGTCGATCGCTACGAAATTGAGCGGCGACCTCAGAGCTTTCGGCGCCTGTCGAGCTCGCGGATGTGCGCGGGTGTCGTCTCGCAGCAGCCACCGATGATGCTCGCACCGGCTTCGATCCAGCGTTCGGCGAACTCTGCATAAGCTGCCGGGTCGAGATCGTCGCGTCTCTCGAGGGCGTCGACAGTGCCGCCGGGCGCCAGTGCGTCCACCGAATGGAAAGCGTTTGCATAGACGCCTGTCCCGACCTCCAGACTTGCGAGCGCGGGCCAGGCGGCATCAATGGCTTCGGGCGTGCTGCAATTGAGCAATATCGCGTCAACGCCGAGCGCGTCGAGCATCGCCGTAGCCGTCTCCACGGTCTCGCCGCTGCGTAGCCTGCCTGAACCCGCATCATCGACGGTCAAGGCTACCCACACCGGCAGCCCCGACTCGAGTGCAGCCGTCGCTGCCATGCGCGCCTGGGCCACCGACGCCATCGTTTCGCAAAGGATGAGATCGACGGCGCCGCTCTGACAAGCGACGATGCGCCGGTAGGTTGCAAGCGCTATGGCGTCGGTCGGCCCGACATCGGTACGGTAACTTGCCACCAGTGGCGGCAGGGTTCCCGCAATGCGGACATCTTGCCGACCGGCAGCTTCTCGCGCTTGCCTGGCCGCAGCGCAGGCCGCCGCCTGCAAGGGTTCGAACAAGTTCACATCGGCCTCCCGTGCCAGTCGCTCGGGCGTCGCCGAATAACAGGCGAGCGTGATGACATCGGCCCCTGCGTCGATGTACTCGCGATGCAAGGTCGCGACGAGTGCCGGTTCGTCCAGCAACACGCGCGCCGACCACAGCGGCGAAGGCGGTTTCGCGCTGCGGCGGACAAGTTCCTGTCCCATGCCACCGTCGAGCAAGGTAATGCTTTTCATGGCGCGATGGTACGCTCGTCATCGCCTACTGACACCACCCTGAGCATCCGAATTCGACCGATGACCGAGTCCAACCTCGACAGCGCATCCGTGCAGCGCTTCCTGAACGATTTCCACGACCGGCTCTGTGCCGATCTCGAGAAGCTCGATGGCAAGGCCCGTTTTGAAAGCGATGCATGGCAGCGACCCGAAGGCGGCGGCGGCATAACGCGCATCCTTGCCAACGGAGCGCTATTCGAGAAGGCCGGCGTCGCTTTCTCGCGCGTCAGCGGGACGAAACTGCCGCCGTCGGCAACCGCGGCCAGACCGCAGCTCGCCGGGCGCCGCTGGGAAGCGATGGGTGTGTCACTGGTCTTGCATCCTCTGAACCCCTACGTGCCGACGACCCATGCCAACGTCCGGTTCTTTCGGGCCGAAACACCCGGCGAGGAACCGATCTGGTGGTTCGGCGGCGGCTTCGATCTCACGCCTTACTACGGTTTCGACGACGACTGCATACATTGGCACCAGACTGCGCGCGACGCAGTTCAACCGTTCGGCGACGACCTCCATGGCGAACTGAAGGCGTGGTGCGATCGCTATTTCCACATCAAGCACCGCAACGAACCGCGCGGCATCGGCGGCCTGTTCTTCGACGACTTCGACCGAGGGGGTTTCGATCATTCTTTCGGCTTGATGCGCTCGGTAGCGACGCACTTTCTACCAGCCTATCAACCGATCGTCGAACGTCGCCGTGACATGCCGTACGGCGAACGTGAACGTCGCTTTCAGCTGGTCCGACGAGGCCGTTACGTGGAATTCAACCTGGTACTCGATCGCGGCACCCTGTTCGGATTGCAGTCCGGCGGACGAACCGAATCCATCCTGATGTCGATGCCCCCGCAGGCGAACTGGGAGTATCGCTTCGAACCCGAAGCGGGCTCACCGGAAGAAGCTCTGACCGAGTACTTCCTGAAGCCGCGTGACTGGTTGGCCTAACGTGGACACGAGGCTCTGCAGGCTCGGCAGGCTCGGCGCGTAGTCACCGCCAGAAGCCAGAAGCCAGAAGCCAGAAGCCAGAAGCCAGAAATAATCCTCCTGGCTATCAACTATCACCAGCGACAACCCGAGCTTCTGGCCGGTACGCGTTCAGAGGAACTCATGCGTTGCGTACCGGCCGCAAGCAACGGGTTAATCGTATTGCTCGGCATCTGTTTCCTCCTTGATTCCATGAGATCTATGCCGCTTGGTCTTTCGTTCGTGATTGATCACCTTTCCCTTCCAACAGTCCCTCTATCGAGACATCTTCATCGATGTCTTCCCAATGAATGCCATGCGCACTCAAGGTATAGCCATTCCGTTCATCTGCCGTTGCTCTCATAAGTCGCGGAAACCAGATGATTGGTACACCTATGGTTCGGCCATCCGCCAGCTCGACCCACATGGAATCCGAATCGAACCGGACTTTAATCGCCGAAGTAGTCATTCCACTTTTCCTCTATCATTTCCTTATTATCTTCCACAAGACGCGCGAGCTTCCGCAAGGTCTTTGCATCAAAACCGGCACTGCGCTCTAACTCGATTTCCATTCCTATCCAGAATTTTGCTTCGGAAGAATTCTTCTGAACATGCACATGCACCGGCTCTCTCGGCGAACCTTCATTCGAGTAGAAATTGCGTCAATTCGCACCTCTACAGCAACGACCCGGAGCGGTAGCCAAGGGGAGTCGATGTCAGGGCTACAACTCCAACGTCCGTTAAGCGCCTGGACACTGTACGGCTTTCATGTCGACTGGTTCAGTGGAGTCGCTGTGCACTGCGCGTCGACATGAGCCTATCGAGCTATCGAGCTATCGAGCTATCGAGCTATCGAGCTATCGAGCTATCGAGCTATCGAGCTATCGAGCCAGTTGAGCACGCCACGCAACGGCACGCCTGTCCACTCCGGACGGTTGTCGATTTCATAGCCGATCTCGTAAATCGCCTTATCGAGGGTCATCAGGGCCAGAAGCTCGTTCCCACCCTGACTCGGCCATAGCGAAGATTCTTCCTGACCGCCGCCATCGCCATCGCCATTGCCATTGCCATTGCCAATACTGCCCCCCAGGCCTCGATAGCCCTTGAGAAAGGCGGCTTCGCCAAGCGACTGCCAGTCGGCGATACCGCGGGAAATGGCCTCTGCACTGGCAGGCCAAAGCTCCCGTGCGCTTGCCAGAGCGGTTGCACCGGCGTAGTCGAGTGAGCGCAGCATGCCGGCAACGTCCTTGATCGGCGGGTATTTCGCACGTCGTTCAGCGAGGCCACGCGCCGGCTCCCCCTCGAAATCGATGATGACGAAGTCATTGTTGCTGACGAGCACCTGCCCGAGGTGATAGTCCCCGTGGTGGCGCGATTTCGTCAGGCCGTCTGCGCGGACAATGTCGCGAACCACGTCGGCACAATGCGCCATCTGTTCAAGCAATCGCTCACGCTTGTCGACGAGAAGCGAGACATCGTTCGCAAGTTCTGCCGGCAGGGAATCGTGACGCGTCTGCAGCGCGGACTGGACATCATCGAGTGCCGTACGCATGCGCTCGACGAAGGTATCGACATCGGCTTCGCTAACCGGTTCCGGTGAGAACGCCAAGTCTGGCCCTTCAGCCGAAAGAAACGCCCGATGCATGTCGGCCGTGCGCCGACCGAGGGTATGGGCGAGCAACATGAAGCCGTCGTGAACACCCGGACCGTCATCACCCGGGCCCGGTGCCTCATCGAGCGCAACCGGCCGCTCGTCGCGCGCCTCGATGGCGAGGTGATCCTCGATGTAGCGATCGAGATAACCGATCGTCATGGTCCAGGCGTCACCTTGGTTGGGCACGTGACCCTGCATCAGGGCAAGCGCATCGGCGCCATATTCGAGCGATCCGGCGAGCGGTGCGAACCGCTCCGACACCGCCGTCGCGGCGAGGAAACGGCCAATCTCGAGCTCCGAGTTGATACCCGGTTGAAGGTGTCGATAGCCCTTCAGGAAGACGCGGCGCGAAGCGCTCTCGGCATCCCGCTCATCGCCTGCCAGGGTGACGGTATCGGAGACCGAACCGTCCAGATCCAGCCGGTGAGTCAACACGATAGCCGTGTTGCTGCCTTGCGAGCTGGCAAGTTCAACATCAAGCGATTCACAGACAGCTCGCAAGTCGTCAGCGGCATCGAGACCGAGCAGGTCGAGAAACGGCCCTTCCGAACGGAAGCCGAGCTTGGCGGCAGCGGTTTCAGGCGCGGGCGCGGGCGCGGGCGCGGACGCGGACGGATGCGACGCAGCCGAGGCCATTGCGTAGGCGATCGCTCGACAGAACGATGCATCGGTATAAGCGTCGTGCAATAGACCGGTGCGAGCATGACGCCGCGCCCGCGCCAGACTGGCCGCGCGACCGGCAGGGGTGACGATTTCCTCGTCCTCGCCCCAGGTGAGTGCCAGCGGCAGGAAGTACCGCTGTGCATCGATGTCCGTGAAACGCACGTCGAGCCAGACCAGCAGCCAACTACCCTCGCCCTGCTCCCACACATGCAGACGCTCGATGTCGACAGACTCGATCGCGTCACCCTTGGCGGCGAACCAGCGCTGACGCTGCAGGTAGTCGGGCAACAACTGACAGAATTGTGCATGCAGCTTGACGGCAAGCTCACGCGCGCTGCCAGTGTGACGATCGACGAACAGACTGTCCCAGCCGGACGACATCACCATCATCGGCAGCTCGGCGGTCTCGCTTTCGGTTCGCCATTCGGGCTCAGCCTCGGTGGTGCTCATCTCGAACCAGTAGAACTCGTGGCCGGGCAGCGTGAGGAGATACGGCAGATCTCCGATGCGCGGAAACTCGGTGCGACCGATGAGTTCCACCGGCACCCGGCCCTCGAATTCCGCGAGGTTCAATTCCACCGGCTGCGGTGTTCGACCGAGGTTGGCAACACAGAGAATGACGTCTGTCTCACCGTCGTCCGCCGTGTATTCGCGAAGGTAGGCGAGTATCTTCCGGTTCGCCGGCGTCAGAAACCGGAAGCGGCCCCGCCCGAATGCCGGATGACGTTTCCTGACCGCTATCATGCGGCGCATCCAGTTGAGCAACGAGGAGGGTGATCGCGACTGCGATTCCACATTGACCGCTTCGTAGCCGAAGATCGGATCCATCACCGGCGGCAGGTAGAGTCGCTGCGGATCAGCCATCGAAAAACCGGCGTTCCGGTCCGGACTCCATTGCATGGGCGTGCGCACGCCGTTCCTGTCGCCGAGATAGATATTGTCACCCATGCCGATCTCATCACCATAATACAAGACCGGCGTACCGAGAAGCGACAGCACCAGGCTGTTCATGAGACGGATCTTGCCCTGATCGTTGTCGAGCAGCGGGGCGAGGCGTCGACGTATGCCGACGTTGATGCGCATGCGCTGATCGTAGGCATACATGCGATACATGTAGTCGCGTTCCTTGTCGGTCACCATCTCGAGCGTCAGCTCGTCGTGGTTCCGGAGGAAGATCGCCCACTGGCAATTGTCCGGAATATCCGGTGTCTGGGCCATGATATCGATGATCGGGTGACGGTCCTCCTGTGCCACTGCCATGTACATGCGCGGCATGACCGGAAAGTGATAGGCCATGTGGCATTCGTTGCCGTCGCCAAAATACTCGCGAACATCTTCCGGCCACTGATTAGCTTCGGCGAGCAGCATGCGGTCCGGGTACTTGGCGTCAAGCTCGGCACGGATCTTCTTCAGGATGTCGTGCGTTTCCGGCAGATTCTCGCAACTGGTACCTTCACGCTCGATCAGGTACGGAATCGCGTCCAGTCTGAGCCCGTCGACACCCAGGTCGAGCCAGAAGCCCATGACCTCGAGCACCGCCTCGAGCACGGCGGGGTTGTCGAAATTCAGGTCGGGCTGATGAGAGAAGAATCGATGCCAATAGTACTGCTTCGCGACCGGATCCCAGGTCCAGTTGGATGTCTCCGTATCGGTGAAGATGATGCGACTGTCGGCATAGACGCTGTCATCGTCACTCCAGACATAGAACGCCCGCTCGGGCGAACCCTTCGGTGCCTCACGGGCCGTCTGGAACCAGGCGTGCTGATCGGAGGTGTGGTTGATGATGAGCTCGGTAATGACCCGCAAGCCTCGCGCGTGCGCCTCCTCGATGAAGCGACGGCAATCGTCCATCGTGCCGTAGTCAGAGTGCACGTCACGATATTCGGCAATATCGTAGCCATCGTCACGTTGCGGACTGGGATAGAACGGCAGCACCCAGACCGTGTTCACGCCCAGCTGCTCGATGTAGTCGAGTCGCTCGGTCAGCCCGCGAAAGTCACCGATGCCATCGCCGTTACTGTCACCGAAGGCCTTGACATGCGTCTGATAGATGATCGCGTCCTTGTACCAGAGGGCATCATGCGCACCTGCATCAGGCGTACGCCCCGCTGCCGCACCGGCCGCAATCGGATCAGTCATCGATAGGGTTCCTTGTCAGCCGCCGGGCAACGCGCACGGTCGGAGAGTCGAAGAAGTCGGAAAGTCTTCAGCAGAATCGAAGAAGTCGTTACGCGTTCAAAGGATACGAAGCGCACACAAGTGCGCCGGCCCGCGATGCGGGTCCAGCGCTACGAAATTATGTGGCCCGCGCCAGCGAAAAGTCTCACCACTCAAGAGATCGAACAGTTCGAACTCGTCGTCCTCGCCGACACCCAGCGCCTCGAGATCGAGTGTCGTCCAGCCCGCCTGAGGATTGTGGGGATCGAGATTGACGATGATCAGCAGAGTCGTCTCGTCTGACGTCGACGACGCAGAGGCGATTGGCTCCTGTGACGATGATGCAAGGTCTGCACCCGGCGACGATGCCGGTCGCTTGCTGAAGCAGATCAGCTGATCGTTGTCGCTCGCATGCACGCTGGCATTGTAGGTGTCCTGCAGTGCTGCGTAGTCGCGACGGATCCGGTTAAGATGCCCGATCAAGGGTGCGAGACTCTCGGGACGGTCGAGATTCCAGCGCCGCAGCTGATACTTCTCCGAGTCGAGATACTCCTCACTGCCGGGCTCTCGCGGCGTGACGTAACCGAGTTCGAACACGGGGCCGTAGATGCCGTAGTTGGACGAAAGCGTTGCCGCGAGGACCACGCGAAGTGCCGACGCCGACACGCCGCCCTCCTGCAAGGTCTCGTGCAGGATGTCCGGCGTGTTCGGCCAGAAATTCGGGCGGAAGTAGTCGCGCCCCTCTCCCTGACTGACTTCGAGCAGGTATTGCTCGAGCTCCTCACGGGTATTGCGCCACGTGAAGTAGGTGTACGAATGTGTGAAGCCAAGCTTGGCGAGCCGGTGCATGACCTTCGGGCGCGTGAACGCTTCGGCCAGGAAGATCGCGTCGGGTCGCTTGCCCTTGACCTCGGCAATCACCCATTCCCAGAACGGGTAAGGCTTGGTATGCGGATTGTCCACGCGAAAGACCCGCACACCCGCCTCGAGCCAGTACAGGAAGACGTCGCGTAGCGCCTCCCACAAGCCCAGCCAGTCATCGCACTCGAAGTCGAAGGGGTAGATATCCTGATACTTCTTCGGTGGGTTCTCGGCGAACTGCACACTGCCGTCCGGACGGCGCCGGAACCAGTCGGGATGTGCCTTGACCAGCGGATGATCCGGCGCGCACTGAAAGGCGATATCCAGAGCGATTTCGAGCGAATGCCCGCGAGCCGCCGCCACCAGCGCCTTGAAGTCTGTCATCGTGCCGAGCTCGGGATGCAGGCTCGTGTGGCCGCCCTCCGCCGAGCCGATCGCCCAGCACACGCCGACATCGTCCTCCTCCGGGGTCAGCGTGTTGTTACGGCCCTTGCGATCGATGCGGCCGATGGGGTGGATGGGCGGCAGGTAGACGATGTCGAAGCCCATGTCTGCGATGTACGGTAGCCGCTCGATCGCGTCCCGGAACGTTCCGTGCGGCAGTGCCTGGCCGTCCTCGTCGACACTGACACCGACCGGGGCACTCGGATTGCCTCGCACCACGCTTGAGCGTGGAAAGAACTCGTACCAGGCGCTGAAACCTGCCAATGCGTCGTCGACAACCAGCGGCAGGACGGCAGATCGCGTCGCGAATTCCCGGCTGCCGTGCTGCATGGCCAACGTCCCCAACACGGGTTCGAGCGCCGCCTCGCGACGGCTCGAGACCGCTTGCTTCTCGTCGGCAAGCAGCTTCGCCGCCGCGCTCAACTCAGCCGATTCCCGCGAGTCGGTCGCGCGTGACGCGGCAGCCTCGAGCATGGCCGCGCCATCCAGCAGATGGACGGCAATGTCGCTCTCGTCCTCGCGTCGACCGAGATCATGCCGCCAGGTACGGAAGCGATCGACCAGTGCCTCGACGCGAAACTCGTGCCGCCCGACACCCCCTACCGGCACGCGCGCCTGCCAACGATCGTTACCGATGTCCTGCATCGGCCATTCCGCCCAGTCGGCCTGCCAGTCGGCCTCGCCGGCAGCGCGAATCTGCAGCCTGCAGGTCAGCTGATCGTGCCCGTCGGTGAAGGCATCGCATTCGACAACGAGGGTCTCACCGACAATGCGCTTGACCGCGAAACGACCCTCGTCGACCCGGGGTTGCACGTTCTCGATGACCGCACGCCGGCGACCCGAATTTCCATCATCCACGATGTTCAGCTGCTGTCTGGTCGACTCGTCGAGCGGCATGTCTGGTATCCCGGGTTTTTTAGTAGGCGAAGTACGCTCGCGCAAGTTCGACGCGCGCGACAGATTACATCGTCATCGGAAATTCGCGGTGCAGTTCGCTGATCGCTTCCAGCGCCTCGGCGGAGAGCACGGTATCGGCAGCGGCCAGGTCGACATCGAGCTGCTCCATGCGCGTGGCGCCGATGATGACCGAGGTCATGAATGGCCTCGAGAGGCAGAAGGCGAGGGCCAGCTGGGCAGGCTGCAGACCCAGTTCGGCGGCGAGCGCTGCGTAGCGTTCCGCAGCCCTTGCACTCGCGGGTGACCAACGGCCACCCAGATTGTCGTTCAAGCTGCGCCGTGAACCGGCCGGCACCGTGCCGTCGGCATACTTGTTCGACAACATGCCGGCGGCGAGTGGCGAGAAGGCCAGCAGGCCGACGTTCTCGTGATGCGCGACCTCGGCAAGATCGGTATCGAACAGGCGATTGAGGAGGTGGTACTCGTTCTGGATGCTTGCGACGCGGGGCAGCCCGTTGGCCTCGGCCACATCGAGAAACTGCATGACCCCCCAGGCGCTCTCGTTCGAGAGGCCGATCGCGCGGATCTTGCCTTCGGTAATCAGCTCCGCGCAGGTCGACAGGACATCGAGAATGTTGTCGCGCACGCGCGCTCGATCGTAGTCGCCCGCTTGCCGGCTCGGATCATAGTTCCAGTGTTGACGAAAGTGATAGCTGCCACGATTCGGCCAGTGCAACTGATACAGATCGACGTGATCGGTGCGCAGGCGTTCGAGACTGCCTTCGAGCGCCTCACGCACGCGAGCTCCAGTAATGTCGTGACCGCCGTTCAGTGCCTTGCGGCCATTGCCGGTCACCTTGGTCGCGATGATCACGTCGTCACGACGCCGTGTCGACGACAACCAGGCACCGATGGCGCGCTCGGTGTCGCCTTGCGTTTCCGGCAGCAACGGTGTGGTCGGATACATCTCGGCGGTATCGATGAAATCGACACCCCGCTCGAGCGCCCGGTCGATCTGTGACGCCGCGTCCGCCACGGTGTTCTGCGTGCCCCAGGTCATGCTGCCCAGACAGAGCGCACTGACCTCGATGCCAGTACGACCGAGCGGTCGACGCCAGGGCAACCGAGCACTGCTCATGATCGCGCCCAGTCCATGTAAGCCTCGCGAGCCCGGCGGGTTACCGGCCCGATGCCATAGTCCCGTTCCTCGAAGACATCGACCGGTGTGACCTTGGCGAGATTTCCGGTCAGGAAGATCTCGTCGGCCTGCCGGAAGTCGTCGAGCGTCAGGGTGACTTCATGAACGACCGTTCCCGCCGCCTGCAACAGAGCGATCACCCGCTGCCGCGTAATGCCGTTCAGGAAGGTCCCGTTCGGCACCGGCGTCAGCACGTCGCCGTCACGCGCCATGAAGACATTGCTGGTCGCGGATTCGGCGACATTGCCGAGTGCATCTGTCACCAGCGCATTGGTAAAGCCCTTGTCGATCGCCTCGCGAATCATGCGCGCGTTGTTCGGGTACAGGCACGACGCCTTGGCATCGACGGTCGCGACCTCGAGCGTGGGACGGGTGAATCGGGTGGTCGTCAGTTGCGCTGACGATGCGGCCGGCGGCATCGGTATCGCCATGAGACACAGGCAGAAATCGGTACTGTCGTACTCGGCCGCGATGAACCCCGGGCCGTAACCCGTCGACCAGTACATCGGTCGGATATACAGTGCCGCGTCATCAGGGAAGCGCGACTGCCCCTCGCAGACAAGTTCGACGATCGCCTCGCTCGACAAGGTCGGGCGCATGCCCAGCGCCTCGGCCGAACGATTGACCCGTGCGCAATGCGCCTGCAAATCGGGCATCACACCGTCGAAGCGACGGGCACCGTCAAAGACCGGGGTGCCCAGCCAGCTGCCGTGATCGTTCGACCGCATCACGGGCACACTGCCTTCCTGCCACTGGCCGTCGTGGTAAGTCAGAGCTTCTAGGGGGGCAGACATAGGCAAGGCACGAAGTGATGAACCGGCATGCTACCGCAGCGGGGCGGCTTGCAAGCACTTCGACGCATCAGCGCATGGAGACGCGCGTGCCGACCTCGATACTGTTGCGTTGGAACCAGCCCTGATTGACTTCCAAAGCGAATTGCGCGGGCGCACTTGACGGAAACAGCTGGCCCGGACCGACATCCATGTCGACGATCTCGCTGATGACGAGCGAGGCATCGATGAAGGCGATCGACAGTGGCAGGAGGGTATTGCGCATCGTGAAGGTCAGCGGTTGCTCCGCCGGGTAGACGAACAGCATGCCCGCATCCTCATCCAGCGTTTCACGGAAGCTCAGACCGGCGTAGCGCTGCTGCCCGCTGCTCGCGATCTCTGCCGCCAGTGGCACATCGCCGACCCGGAGTTCGACGATCGGCAAGGTCGCTTGTGGCGCTCCGTCCGCCTGTGTTCGCGTGGATGGTCCGTACACAAGGAGAACGGCCAGGGCCGACAGCAGGAGCCAGGCGATGTTCCGCCTCCCCACGCCAAAAACGAGCCGAGCACCCATCATGCTCGAAACATCACTTCGCTATCCATCTCAAACTCCGGCCCGCAGCGCCTGCAGACGCGGCCAGGCCATGCGTGTCTTCGGGCGCACACCTTCCCATATCTCGAACGCATCCGCAGCCTGCTCGACCAGCATGCCGAAGCCATCGGCCACCCGGGCGCCGCGCGCCCTCGCCCAGCTCATGAAGACCGTGTCCGTCGGGGCGTACATCATGTCGTAAGCGAGTGCACCATCGGCAAGGAGCGTCTCGGGCAGTTCAGGCAGTGCGCCCGCAAGGCTTGCACTGGTGGCATTGATGACGATGTCGAAGGGCGATGCAGCGTCGAGCAAGTCATGCCCTCCGCCCGTTGCCGGTCCGACATCCGCCATCGCCTCTGCCAGGGCTTCGGCCCGGGCTGCCGTCCGGTTGGAGATCTGCAAGAGCGCAGGCTTGGCCCCGAGCAGAGGCTCCGCCACGGCCCGCGCCGCGCCGCCTGCACCAAGCAGGAGAACCCGCTTGCCCTGCAGGGTGCAGCGGAGATTCTTCTCGAGATCTGCCAGCAGACCCGATCCATCCGTGGAATGGCCGATGAGGCTACCGTCCTTGTGCATGTGCACGGTATTGACCGAGCCGGCACGCTCGGCACGGCGGGAAAGTCGATCGCAGACGTTCGCGGCCTGGGCCTTGAACGGCAGGGTGACATTGCAACCTCGCCCCTCGTCGGCCTGCCAGCGGCGAACGGTTGACTCGAAATTGTCGGGCGTCGCCTCCGTGCGGGTATAGCGGATGCGTCGCTGCGTCAGCTCGCCGAACAACTCATGGATTTGCGGAGAGAGACTGTGAGCGATCGGCTGACCGATCACCGTGTAGCGATTTATCATGTAGGGGCCGGTGTGCGCATACGCCATTCGATGGCGACTGTGCGCGCTGCGTTGCTTGTGGTTGAATACGATGTTACCGCGGAGGCTGGCATACCACCAGAAACCCTTCGCTCAACTGTGTCCGGTCTCTCGCCTCGCGCAGGCAGCGGGACAAGGGAACGTATCGACCGTCAAGACGTACCAATTGACACGCACACAGCAACTGACAAGCACGTAGCAACTGACAAGATGACACTGTGACTGACAGCGCACTCTACGGCCTGCGCGCGCCCTACCCCGGCAATCGGCCCCGGCGCCTCCGCCGCGATGCGTTCAATCGACGCCTGGTGGCAGAACATCGCGTCGATGCCGACATGCTGATACAACCCTACTTCGTCATCGATGGCGAGGACGCTGCCGTGCCGGTACCATCGATGCCCGAGGTCAGTCGCCTGAGCATCGACCGGCTGGTCGTGTGCGCCGGTGAGGCGCATGCTCTCGGCGTTCAACTGGTGGTGCTGTTCCCGGTCACCGACGACGCCGCGAAGACAGACGACTGCGCCGGAGCCTTCGACCCGGACGGCCTCGCCCAGCGCGCCATCCGTGCCCTCAAGGCGGCCCACCCGACGCTCGGCGTCATGACCGATGTCGCGCTGGATCCTTTCACGCCGCATGGTCAGGACGGCCTGATGGACGAACAGGGTTATATCGTGAACGACGAGACGGTCGATGTTCTCGTCCGCCAGGCCCTCTCGCATGCCGCGGCAGGCGCCGACATTCTTGGTCCGTCCGACATGATGGATGGCCGGATCGGGGCGATCCGCGAAGCGCTGGAGGCGGCCGATCATCGGCATGTTCGCATCCTCAGCTATGCCGCCAAGTACGCATCCGCCTTCTACGGGCCGTTTCGTGATGCCGTCGGCGCCTCGAAAGCCCTCGGCAAGGCCGACAAGAAGAGCTACCAGATCGACCCTGCGAACGGCGATGAAGCCATGCACGAGATCGCCGCCGATCTGCAGGAAGGCGCGGACATGATCATGATCAAGCCCGGTCTGCCGTATCTGGACATCGTCCGCCGCGCGAAAGAGACATTCCGGGTGCCCACCTTTGCGTACCATGTCAGTGGCGAGTACGCGATGCTCAAGGCGGCTGTGGCGGCCGGCTGGATAGATGAAAAAGCTGTCGTCATGGAAACCCTGCTGGCCTTTCGGAGAGCAGGATGCGACGGAGTTCTGACGTATTGTGCAACCGACGTCGCACGTTGGCTGCGTGAGGGCTGAGCGAGGCTCGGCAAACGGCCTATCACGGCTATGCTGTGCGTCATGCTACTGACACAACGCTCGAAGGACCACTACGGATGGTGACTATCTCTTTCAAAACTCGTCCCGGTTCGATCCGTCGGCCGGCTCATTCCCTTCTCAACGGACTGACCCTGCTCGTCGGCCTGGCGACACTGAGCGGAGGCGCTCAGGCGATCGAGAGCCCGTGGTACGTGGGTGTCGGCGCGAGCGCCGCCAACTTGCGGCCCGACGCAATCGCCATCGAAAAGGCTGTCGATGAGTCCTCCGCGACCGGAGGAACGCTTTTCTTCGGACGGGACCTCGATCAACGCAGTAGCCTGCAGCTGCAACTGCATGGTCTTGGCTACGCCGTCTATGACGCTGACGCCGTCGTCGAGGAAGAGAAGATCGGCTATACCGCTGCCGATGCCTCGGTCTTGTATCGCCTTGCCGACACGCGCGCGAGGGGCGCTGGCGGCCAAGGCTTCGGCGCAACGCTCTATGCCCGGCTCGCGGTCGGCGCCATCATGCGCGACACCGACCTTCGCCTCGACAATGACAACGAAGTCTATCTCGGCGCAGGCGCCGGCATCGAACTGCATGCCAACAACCGCCTTGCCTTGCGCGCCGAAGGCTTCTATTTCGATCGGGACGTCAGTGCAGCGAGCCTTTCTCTGGTCGCCCGACTTGGTGGTCGCAGCAGCCGCTGGCCAGCACCGCCGGAGGCCGGGCAGCATGCCAGTGCAAACACCCGGACTGCGCTGCCGCCCTTGGCGGTGCAACGTCAGGCAGACAGATCAGAAGCCGAGTCGTCGAACCTGAAACTCGAATCGGCTACGACGTCTCGGTCGGGCACGTCGCCACTGTCGACACCGGCTGGCGCAGGCGAAGCGCGCGCTGTGGCCGGCGTCGAAGACAATGCCGCAGCAAGTGGTGAACCGCGGCCACGAACGACCAGCGCCGCACCTCGCGAGATCACGCTCGCGGCCTCGTCCGGCGCCGGCTTCGTCGTGACGGAGTCCGCGTTCGACGTGGCCGCCGCCGATGAGTCTGACGGCGACGGCGATGGCATTGGCGACGACACGGACGCCTGCCCGCGTTCGAACATTGGCTATCCGATTCGCGCCGACGGTTGCCCCTTGCTCGAAGGCATACTCAGCGGTGTCCGCTTCGCACCGCAAAGCGCAGCCCTTTTACCCGGCGCCTCGACGCAACTGGATAACCTGGCAAAGTTGATGAATGACTATCCGCTCGCGCGCATCGAGCTGCTGGCGCATACCGATGATGCCGGTACCGTGCGCGAACAGTCGATCGTGACCCGCGCCCGCCTGAAGACGCTGGCGCTCTACCTCGTTCACGACAAGGGCATCAGTGCCAACCGGGTTGCACTCCGCTCGCTGGGGGGCATTCGTCCGCTCTACGAGAACACGACGGCCGAGGGGCGTCGGCGCAACAACCGTGTCGAGATCAAGGAGAATTCGTCGGGGGGATGACCGTCAGGGGAATGCTCACGGGGCTGGTACCGGCCCGACCGTTCCTGCGCGATCGACACGTCCGTCTGGCATTGCTCGCCGGGCCGCTGTGCTGGCTCGCACTCGTCACCCTGGGTCTGCCGCGACCGCCCGGTTCACCGCCCGCGACCCTCCTCTTCGCCGGCATTCTCGTCTATCCCCTGCTCGAGGAGATCGTCTTTCGGGGTGGCCTGCAAGGCGCCCTGCTCGCGCGCCCGCCGCTCGCCAGGCGCATTGCAGGCATCAGCCTCGCCAACGTGCTGACAAGCTGTGCGTTCGCCGCCGCTCACCTCTGGAGTCAGCCACCGCTCTGGGCGGCCGCCGTCATTCCGCCCTCGCTCGTGTTCGGGCACCTCCGCGAACGCTTCGACCACATCCTGCCAGGGTTCCTGCTGCACGCGTTCTACAACGCGGGCTTCCTCATCCTGTTCGCGGCGAGCGTCTGATCCGGTACGGCAAGACCCGGTGCGGCACGAGCCGGTACCGTACGACCCGATACCGCCAGACTCAGTGCAGGAAGTGCCGAACCCCCGTGAAGACCATCGCCATGCCGTGCTCATCGGCGCAAGCGATCACTTCATCATCCCGTTTCGAGCCACCCGGCTGCACCACCGCCGCAATGCCTGCTTCAGCCGCACTTTCAATACCGTCGCGGAACGGGAAGAAGGCATCGGAGGCCATCACCGCACCGCTGACCTCGAGGCCCTCATCCGCTGCCTTGATCCCGGCAATACGGGCCGAGTAGACCCGACTCATCTGCCCGGCGCCGATACCGACCGTCGCGCCATCGCGTGCATAGACGATCGCGTTCGACTTGACGTACTTGGCGACTCGCCAGGCGAACAGGAGATCCGCACTTTCGCGCGGCATCGGCGTGCGGCGAGTCACGCAGACGAGTTCCTCCGCCGTGACCGCACGGAGATCCTCGTCCTGTACGAGCAAGCCACCGGAGACCGGGCGAAACTTCCAGTCCGGATCTGACGTCTCTCCCGGCGGCGCGCAGTCGAGGACGCGGACGCCCGGCTTGCTCGCGAAGGCATCGACGGCTTCCGGGTTGATACCGGGGGCGATGACGACCTCGACGAACTGTCGCGCCACGATGTTCCTCGCCGTGGCGGCGTCGAGCCTGCGATTGAAGGCGATGATGCCGCCGAAGGCGGAGGTCGGATCGGTCCGGTAAGCCGCCTCGTAGGCCTCACCGACCGACTCGGCCGTGCCGACGCCGCAAGGGTTGCCGTGCTTGACGATCACACAGGCGGGCTGCTCGAACGCTCGCACACAGCCGAGCGCTGCATCGGCGTCCATCACGTTGTTGTAGGACAGTGCACGACCCTGCAGGAAACGGGCTCCGGCGATCGTGTCTGCGCGGGCGTTGCGCTCCCGGTAGAACGCACCGCGCTGATGCGGATTCTCGCCGTAGCGCAGTGTCTCGATCAGTTCGAACTGGCGCGAAAAACTTCGCGGAAAATCGGCTGGCGCATTGCTGTCGTCCGCGCCTGTGCGCCTGCCGAGGAAGTCGGCAATCATCGCGTCATAGCGCGCGGTGTGCTCGAAGGCCTTGACGGCAAGGTCGAAGCGCAAGGCGCGCGTGTCGGCGTCGCTTGCCGACAAGGATTCGATGACCCGCGCATAGTCGGCAGGATCGGTCACGACGGTGACGGCGGCGTGGTTCTTGGCCGCTGAACGCAGCATGGCCGGCCCACCGATGTCGATGTTCTCGATCGCCTCGTCGAGGGTGGTATCAGCACGAGCGACAGTAGCCTCGAACGGGTAGAGGTTGACCACGAGGATGTCGATCGGCGCGATTCCGCGCGCGTCCATGACGTCATCATCCACCCCGCGTCGGCCAAGGAGTCCGCCGTGAATGATCGGATGCAAAGTCTTCACGCGGCCGCCCATCATCTCTTCGGCGCCGGTATGCGAGGCGACCTCGGTGACGTCGAGCCCGGCTGCGCGCAGCGCCTCAGCGGTACCCCCGGTCGACAAAAGTCCGAATCCCGCCTCCGCCAGCGCACGAGCCAGTGGTACCAGGCCTTGCTTGTCGCTCACGCTCAGGAGGGCGCACGGCCGGGCCGTGTCACTACGGGTAGCGTCATTCATGGGTTCGGCAGCTTCGCGCGCAAGGTATTCCGGGTGATCCCGAGCCACGCCGCCGCCTTGCTGCGATTGCCACCGCATTCGCGCAGCACGCTCTCGAGCATGACGGATTCGACCTGCTGCATGACGAGCCGATACAGATCGTCAGGCGGCTCACCGTCGAGCAATTCGAAGTAGCGCTCGAGTTCCGTGCGAACACAGCACTGGATCGCCGTCTCGCCGTCGCGCCTGCCTTCGAGCGGCAGCGGCCGATGGTCGAGGTGTCGTGAGGCGCCATTCGGCTTCGGCGCGTCCGTCTTGCGAGTCAAGGTCATGCCGCCTCCGCAAACTGCTCAGGACGCTCGAAGAACCTGTCCACGAGCAGCAGTTGCTCGCGCGCACTCGACGCCTGATTGGCCGCCTCGCGAAAGGCGCAGGCATAACGCATGCCCCGGCAGAACCAGGCAATGTGCTTGCGCGCGATCCGCACGCCGCGATATTCGCCGTAGAGTGCGTGACAGCCAAGCAACTGGCTACGCATCGTTGCATGCACTGCCGTGGCATCCGGCAGGGGCGGCGGCGGGAGACCTTGCAGCATCGCGACGATCTCGCGAAAGATCCAGGGATTTCCCTGCGATGCGCGGCCAATCATGACGCCCGCTGCGCCCGTCTGTTCGAGCACACGTCGCGCCCCGGCGGCGTCACGGATATCGCCGTTCGCGATGACCGGAATGGACACGGCATCGACGATCGCCGCCGTGGTGTCGTGTTCGGCTTCACCGAGAAAGCGGTCGGCCCGTGTCCGCCCGTGCACGGCGAGGCACTGCACGCCTTCAGCCTCGGCGAGGCGAGCGATCGCGACACCATTGCGCGCCGCAGGTGTCGGCCCCGTGCGGATCTTCAAGGTCACGGGCACTGGCACGCTCGCGACGACCGCCTTGAGTATGGCGCGTATGAGGCGTGGGTCTGAAAGCAGTGCCGAGCCAGCCAGCACCTTGCAGACCTTCTTCGCGGGACAGCCCATGTTGATGTCGATGACGTCGGCACCCGCCGCCACGTTGAAGCGAGCGGCTTCAGCCATCTGCCCGGGATCGCTCCCCGCAATCTGCACCGCATGCGGCAGTTCGTTCGACGCGCGCTCGACGCGATGCCGCGTCTTGTCGGTGGCGTGCAGCAGGGTGTCGCTGGAAATCATCTCGGAGGCGGCGTAGCCGGCACCTTCTCGCGCACAGAGATCACGAAACGGGCGATCGGTGATGCCCGCCATCGGTGCGAGGAAAACACGATTGCGAATTCGGTGTGGGCCGATTTCTATACGGGCGTCAGAGTCGGGATTCGGGACCACTACCGCACCATTAACGCCTCGGGTCGAGCATCGTAATACAGAAGTTCCAGTACCGATACAGGACAGATGTACTGCTATTCGGACGCTGCACGGAAGTGCAGGGTCAGGTTCTCGGAACCGTTGCCGGGGTCGGTCACGTCGAGGCTGATATCGAGCCGCTGTCCGGCGCGAACGGTGTCGCCGCGCTGCCAGGATTCCAAGTAGTCGATCGGTCCGAAGTCGTTGTCCGCGACCAGCCGCCCGACGCGATCTCTGAGCTGTACGACCAGCACCGGGTAGCGTTGCGGAAAGCTCGCCCCGTTGAGAAATGCAACGTCGATGACCAGTGCATCCGGAATGCTCGGATGCGACATGATGCGTTTATCGAGAATTCGGAGAGATGCAAGATCGACCCTGGTTGGCACTTCACAGCCGAGCACACTGCAGACCGCGACCAGGAAGGGGCGCGCCAGCGGATCGTTGTGCAAGGTCGCGCGCTCGCGGTACAGATACAGTCCACCGACGAGACCGCTGAACAGCAGCAACAGCAATACCGGCACGATCACCGGCACAAAGCGTCGCCGACGCCTGCCCGAGGGCGCGCTATCGACCAGTACGGCGCCGGCTGGGTCGCTTGCGCTCCGTGCAGTGGCGCCCACCGCCGCACCGGTTTGCGCACGGAGGCCGTCAGACCCGCCCTCGACCGCTACACCGACTTCAGCAATATCGTCCTCTGCAACGACGGGCTCAGCCGGATCGACGGGTTCCGCCAGGAGTAAGGCGTTGGCGCTCGGTGCAGCGCCCGTCGCCAGTACGGCTTTACCCTGCCCGGCCTTGTTGTCGTCCTGTTGATCACCCCGATTGTCGTCGCCAAGGCTATCGGTTTCCGTCACGACGCCATCGTGGGCTTGGGTAGCGGTTGCTTCGCCGGTGTCCGCACCATTGCGACCGCCCGGGCCAGTGTCAGCGGTCTCGACAATGGCCGCGGCATCGCCGAGACCGGCGGCATCGGCCGTCGCATCGGCCGTCGCGTCGTGGTAGCGGAAGTCGATAGGCTCGGCCGCGGTCTCGTCGGTCACGAAGTCGGCGTTGTCGAGCTCGGCTTCAGCCGCATCGATGCGGGCGATGAGATCGTCGGGCACCGTGCCATCGTGGTTGAAGCGGCGGGTATCGATGGTCTCGTCATTGGCGAAGAGCGTGTCGCTGAAGGTCTCGTCCTGGTCGAGATCAACCGCTTCGAAATCGATCTCCGGGGGCTCTGTCGTCGCATCAAGATACGACACGAGCGGCAGGTTCGCATCGCCCGAGAACAGCTTGAAGTCGGCGTAGGTGACATCGAAGCCCTCGGGATCGTCACCGTCAGCCTGGGCGGGCCGGTAGCTCGCATCCTCGTAAGGCGATATCGCGCCACTCAAGTCCAGGGTATTGTCTGCCGCACCGCTCGCCGCTGCCTTGTCGGCAGCCGCCTGCTGGCCGGGCGAGGCTACCGCCTGCCCGGCAATGTTATCGGCACCAAAAAGATTCTTGCGCGCATCGAAAACGTTGGAGCACTCGCCACACCTGGCTCGCGGATCGGCCGACTCGAGCACGTCGCTCGAGACCTCGAAGACCGTTCGACACTTCTCGCAGCGGGTGTAAAGACTACCGGCGACGTCGCTGTAGGTGCTGGCTTTGCCCATTCACGCTGTCGCTCGACGGGTCGCTTCAAGTAGAGCCCAGCCGTCGCGACTCTTCCCGGGTGCGAATTCGAACCACTGATTGTAGCGCAAGCGCAATGACTCGCCCTGTGATTCGAGCAGGCCGGAGAGCACCAGTGTGCCACCAGGCGCCAGCAGACCTGCAAAGGTCTCTGCCAAGGCCTCGAGTGGCGCCATGAGAATGTTGGCAAGCAACATGTCGAACCCTGCATCAGCACCTTCGGCGGCGCTTTCCAGCAACCCCGGTTCGCCCGCAAGGAGGCGATCGTCGATCGCGTTGAGCGCGGCGTTCATGCGTGTCGCCTCGATCGCTTGAGGGTCGATATCGACCGCGACCACAGCCTCTGCGCCGAGTAGCGCCGCCGCGATGGCCAGCACCCCGGAGCCGCAGCCGTAGTCGAGCACACGACACCCGCGGAGCGGCGCGCGCGTCTCGCCCGTATCACGCGCAAGCCGCTCGAGACACAAGGCGGTGGTCGCGTGCGTGCCCGAGCCGAAGGCAAGCCCCGGATCGAGCCGGATGGTGACCGCGTCCGGGTCGGCGACCTCGCCGTGAGTCGGACAGATCCAGAGTCCCGGCCCGAAACGCATGGGCTTGAAGTCCTCCATCCAGACACGCTCCCAGACGCGATCCGGGAGCCGCGACAGGCGGTAGTCGGGTAGTTCAAGCCCGAGCGCGAGCGCCGCGTCGGCGAGGGACTGCTCGAGCTCCGCGTCGTCGAGCGCTTGCGCGAAGAGCCCGACCAGCGTCAGTCGATCCCACAACCTGATCTCGCCCGGCAAGGGCTCGAGAACGGCGTGTTCGATAGCGTCATCATCGCGCGCGTCGTGCATCGTCACGGTCAGCGCACCGGCCTCGAAAAGCCAGGCCTCGAGCGCCTCGGCGCGAGCCGGGGTCGCCTGCACACCGACTTCCGGCCAAGCGCCGGCAGCGGCACCCTCGGCAGGGTCGACCGTCATCGTTCGCGGCGCCCTACTGAATACCGAGCCGTCGTTCGAGATAGTGGATGTCCGTACCCCCCTGTCGGAACGGCTCGTCATTGAAGATGTCGATATGCAGCGGGATGTTGGTCTTGATGCCGTCGACGAAGACTTCGCTCAATGCCCCGCGCATACGCGCGATGGCAGAGTCTCGCGTGTTGCCGGCGACGATGAGCTTCGCGATCATCGAATCGTAGTAGGGCGGCACCGTATACCCGTTGTAGATATGCGTTTCCACGCGTACCCCGAGCCCGCCGGGCGGGTGATATTGATTGATGGTGCCGGGCGACGGCGCGAACGTGACCGGGTCTTCCGCGTTGATCCGGCATTCGAAGGCGTGTCCCTTGAAGACGATGTCCTCCTGCTGCCAGCGAAGTACACGTCCTTCAGCGGCATAGATCTGCTCCTTGATGATGTCCTTGCCGGTGATCATCTCGGTCACGGGGTGTTCGACCTGAACCCGGGTGTTCATCTCGATGAAGAAGAACTCGCCGTTCTCGAACAGGAACTCGAAGGTGCCGGCACCGCGATAGCCGATGCGCTTGCAGGCCGCCACGCAACGGGCGCCCATGTCGGCGCGCGTCTTCTCATCGATGCCCGGCGCAGGCGCTTCCTCGACGACCTTCTGGTGACGTCGCTGCATCGAGCAGTCGCGCTCGCCGAGATGGATCGCATTGCCATGCTCGTCGCAAATCACCTGAAACTCGATGTGACGCGGTTTCTCGAGGAATTTCTCCATGTAGACGATCGGGTTGTCGAACGCCGATCGCGCCTCGTTCTGCGTCATCGCGATCGAGTCGATGAGGTCGGCATCGCGCCGCACGACCCGCATGCCACGACCGCCACCGCCACCCGCCGCCTTGATGATGATCGGGTAGCCGATGGCGTTGGCGAGTTCCAGGTTGGTCTCGTCGTTGTCGCCCAGCGGCCCGTCCGACCCGGGCACACAGGGGACGCCCGCCGCCTTCATTTCGCGAATGGCACTGACCTTGTCGCCCATGAGACGGATGGTGTCAGCCGTCGGGCCGATGAACCTGAAGCCGCTCGACTCGACCCGTTCGGCGAAATCCGCGTTCTCGGCCAGGAAGCCGTAGCCCGGGTGGATGGCTTCGGCGCGGGTGATCTCGGCAGCGCTGATGATCGCCGGGATGTTCAGGTAGCTGTCGACCGATCGTGGCGGACCGATGCAGACCGCCTCGTCGGCCAGGCGAACATGCTTGAGGTCACGATCGGCAGTGGAATACACCGCCACGGTCTGGATGCCGAGATCACGGCAGCAGCGCATGATTCGAAGCGCGATCTCGCCGCGATTGGCAATCAGGATCTTCTTGATGGGAGTGACCATGATGCTCAGTCGATCACGATCATGGGCTCACCGTATTCGACCGGCTGCCCGTCCTCGACCAGTACCGCCCGAACGGTACCGCTGATGTCCGCCTCGATGCGATTCATGATCTTCATCGCCTCGATGATACAAAGGGTATCGCCCTTGGCGATGGTGGAGCCGACTTCGATGAAGGACTTCTCGTCAGGTCCGGATGAGCGGTAGAAGGTGCCGACCATCGGCGACTCGACCACGGTTCCCGCCGGCAGCAGGTCGTCGTCCGGCTTGGGCGCCGGCGCGGCAATCGGCGCTGCAGACGCCTGCGCGTGGATCGGCGCAGCAGGCTGCGCCAACCCGGGGGCAGGCGCCGGATAGGCCGGGTAAGCCGGATAGGCCGAGTGCCGGGCAATGCGCACAGACTCCTCACCCTCGACTATCTCGATCTCGGCAACGTCCGACGCCTCGAGCAGTTCGATCAACTTCTTGATCTTGCGAATGTCCATGAAAATATCCGGTTGATTATGTTCGCTGGCGGCTCGCGCGGCAGACCTCAGCCGGGGTCGGCAAGGTGCGCGGTAAGCGCCGTCAGCGCGAGCAGGTAGCCCTGCGGGCCAAGGCCCACGATCGTGCCGATAGCGATGTCGGAGAAATAGGAATGATGACGAAACGGTTCACGTCGGTGGACGTTGGACAGGTGAACCTCGATGAAGGGCAATGCCGTTCCGAGCAACGCATCGCGCAGCGCAACACTGGTGTGCGTGTAGGCCGCCGGGTTAACGATGGCGGCGGCGATGCCGGTGGCTGCCGCCAGCTGGATACGATCGACCAGCGCACCTTCGAAATTGCTCTGGAAGAAACTCAGTTCATGACCATCGACCGCCGCCTGACGAGCAAGCGTCTGTTCGATGTCTGCCAAGGTGGTGCGCCCGTAGGTTTCAGGTTCACGTTGCCCCAGCAGATTCAGGTTCGGGCCGTTGAGCACCAACAGCTGTGACATACTTGAAAATTCCTTTGGGACGTCCTCCGTACGGGCAAACGACGGCGCGAGCGGGCGCCCGGATGACGGCTTGGCGAAATGCCGACGATAGCACCGATAACGTGCCGCATACAGACATTTACAGACATTTTGCAGGCATTTGGCTGCATTTGCCGAAGGATGGGAACAACTTCTGAGCGGAAAGCGGCGAGTGCCAGATGTCCTGGAGGGTGAAAAAACCCCGGAGGATGAAGCCGACGCGAGCGTCGCCTTTCGGGCTCTCGGCCCCGAGCGACTGCTCGATGCCGTGGATGCAGTCGGCTGGCTCACCGACGGGCGCGTCAGTGCGCTGAACAGCTACGAGAATCGTGTCTACTCCGTCGGCGTCGAAGCCGGTGGTTTCATCATCGCCAAATTCTATCGACCGGGCCGCTGGAGCGACGCCGGCATCCTCGAGGAGCATGCGTTCTGTCGAACACTGACCGAGCACGACCTGCCCGTGGTCGCCCCCCTCGCCGACGCTGACGGACGCACCCTGTTCAATGAAGGCCCGTTCCGCTTCGCGCTCTATCCGCGCGTCGGCGGCCGTCCACCGGAACTCGACGACACCGACCAACTGCACGTGATCGGCCGAACCCTGGCACGGCTCCATCTGGTTGGCGAAGTCCACGAATTCGACGAAAGACCCTTCATCGGCATCGACAACCTCGGCTACGAATCAGTCGACTTCCTGCTCGACTCGCCGCTTCTGCCGGACACCCTCGCCGATGCCTATGCGCAGCTGACGGCTGTGCTCCTGGACTTGCTCGACGAGCGCTTCGCCGAGGGATATGGCCAGGGATATGGCCAGGGGTATGGAATCCGCGATATCAGCCTGCACGGTGATTTTCACCCCGGCAACCTCTTGATCGCGAGCGATGGCACACCTCGGGTGTTCGATCTCGACGACACCGGCACCGGACCTGCCATGCAGGATCTGTGGATGTTCACGTCCGGTGAGCGCAGCTACGCGCAAGCGCGCCTGGGCGACATTCTCGACGGCTACCATGAATTTCGCGAGTTCGATCATCGCGAACTCGTCTTGATCGAACCCCTCCGTACCCTGCGTATCCTGCACCACGCCGCCTGGATTGCGCGACGCTGGGACGATCCGGCCTTTCGCATCGCCTTCCCGCAATTCGGCGACGGACGCTTCTTCGACGAGCACCTGCTGGCGTTGCGTGAACAGCGAGCGGCACTCGACGAACCACCTCTCGTTGTCTAACCCGAGACCACTGACGAACCATGATTCTCTTCCATCGCGGCCTGCGATGTATCCGCATGACCATGACCTGCTGCTCGGTTGCCGTTCTCGGCGGTGTGCTGAGCGCGTGCGCGGCAAAGCCTTCGCTGTATCGCTGGGGCGCCTACGAGGATATCGTCTACGCACGTTACGCTGACGCTTTCGCCGGCGCCGGCGCAAGCGCTGGCGCCGGCAGTGACGACGCCGCCGCCACCGCGGCGGCGCTGCTCGAGCAGGACCTGGCACGCACCCTCGAGGAAGGTAAGCGCGCACCGCCAGGCGTCCGCGCGCATCTCGGATATCTGTATTTCGAGCAGGGCCGACTCGCGGAGGCGCGCGCCTTGCTCGAGGAGGAGCGCTCGACCTACCCCGAATCGACCCTCTTCATCGACCGGCTGCTGAGCCGGATGAACCTGTCATGAGCCGCTTGCAGCGAAGCGTCATCCCGCAGGCCGCAACCGTCGCCCTGATGCTGGCCGCCGTGCTGCTTGCCAGTGGCTGCGCCACGTCCGCCGCGAAGGACTACTCCCTGTTTCGGGAGAACATGCCGCGTTCGATTCTCGTGCTGCCGCCGCTGAACGAGTCGGAGGACATCAACGCCGGTTTCGCTTACCTGAGCATTGCCTCGGAGGCGATCGGTGAGAAAGGCTTCTATGTGTTCCCGGTGGCGGTCGTCGATACCCTGATGCGGGAGAACGGCCTCACGAGTGCCGCCGACATGCACGCCCTGCCGCTATCGAGCATCGACGAGATCACCGGCGCGGATGCCGTTCTCTACATCACGCTCGAACAGTTCGGCCAGAAGTTCGAAGGGCTCGACAAGACCACGCGTGTGCGCGCACGGGCAAGTCTGGTCGATGTCGGCAGCGGCCAGGAGCTCTGGCAGAACACCATCGATCATCAGCACGGCGGCAACCGAGGCAACGCCAGTGGCTATGTGCTCAACACACTGATCGCTGCGCCTGTCGGTCAACTATTCAGCAGCGTCTCCGACCGGGTTCATGCGGAAGCGCGCCTCGCGCACTACCGCCTGGTCACGCCGACCGGGCGAGGCCTCCTGTTCGGGCCGCGCCACCCGCTGCACGGGAGCGAGGAGACCGGCGGGTAAGAGATTCGCTAAAGACGACGAAAGACCAGCGACGCGTTGGTGCCGCCGAAACCGAAACTGTTGGACATGACCGTATCGAGGGACATGTCATCGAGGCGTGACTGCACGATGGGCATGCCTTGCGCAGCCGGATCGAGCTCGGTGATATTGGCCGACGCGGCGATGAAGCTCGCCTGCTGCATCAGCAAGGTATAGATCGATTCCTGCACACCCGCCGCGCCGAGCGAATGCCCGGTGAGCGACTTTGTCGAGGAGACGTTCGGCATGTCGGCACCGAAGGCCTCGCGAACGGCGCGCAATTCGGTGATGTCGCCCGCCGGTGTGCTCGTCCCATGGGCGTTGATGTAGTCGATCGGCGTATTGACCGTCGCACTCGCCATGCGCATGCAGCGCGTGGCGCCTTCACCCGAGGGCGCCACCATGTCGTGCCCGTCACTGGTGGCGCCATAACCGACGACCTCGGCGTAGATCGTCGCGCCGCGGGCCCTGGCCATTTCAAGTTCCTCGACAACCACCATGCCACCGCCGCCGGCGATGACGAAGCCGTCGCGATGCGCGTCATAAGCTCTGGACGCGACGGCCGGTGTCTCGTTGTATTTCGAGGACAAGGCACCCATCGCATCGAACAGACAGGACAGCGTCCAGTGCTCCTCCTCGCCACCGCCCGCAAAGACGCGATCCTGCTTGCCGAGTTGGATGAGTTCGAGTGCATTGCCGATGCAATGCGCACTGGTCGAACAGGCGGAGGCGATGGAATAGTTGACCCCCTTGATGTGAAAGGGTGTCGCGAGACAGGCAGACACGGTACTGGCCATCGTCTGTGTCACGCGATACGGACCGACTCGTCGAATGCCCTTCTCACGCAGGATATCGGCCGACTCGACCTGACTCATCGTCGATCCACCACCTGAACCTGCGATGATGCCGGTGCGCTCGTTCGAGACTTCGCTTTCCTCGAGGCCTGCGTCGGCTATCGCATCGCGCATCGACAGATACGCATAGGCGGCCGCTTCACCCATGAAGCGCAACTGCTTGCGATCGATCGATTCCTTGAGGTCGACCACCGGCTTGGCCGCCACCTGGCTGCGCATGCCGACTTCCGCATATTCGGGACGCGCCGTGATACCCGAGCGACCGCTACGCAGCGACTCCGTGACGGCCGCCTTGTCATTGCCCAGACAAGACGTGATGCCGATACCGGTGATGACCGCACGTCTCATTGTCGCTCCGCTAGAAATCGTCGGTAGAAGTGAACAGACCGACGCGAAGATCGCGCGCGGAATAGATCTCGCGTCCATCGACGAGCATGCGACCGTCGGCGATGCCCATGACCAGTCGACGTTCGATGAGTCGACGGATCTCGAGTTCGTAGGTGACCCGCGACGCGCCCGGCAACACTTGCCCGAAGAACTTGACCTCACCGGCGCCAAGCGCTCGACCACGCCCCGGGTTCCCCTTCCAGCCGAGGAAGAACCCGACCAGCTGCCACAAGGCATCCAGCCCGAGGCAACCCGGCATGACCGGATCGCCCTCGAAGTGACAGTCGAAGAACCAGAGATCGGGCGTCACGTCGAGTTCAGCGACAATCTCGCCCTTGCCATGGGCACCGCCGTCTGCCGTGATCCGCGTGATGCGATCGAACATCAGCATGTTCGGCAGCGGCAAGCGCGCGTTGCCAGGACCGAACAGTTCTCCATGGCCGCAGGCGATCAGCTCATCGCGCGAAAACGAATGGCGATCGGTCAGTGCGTGGGTGGTCATGCCAGTGAGTCTACCGGCTGCCGAACACGCGTTGCAGTATTTCCGAGGTTCGCTTCAGCGGATTCTCGCGAATGGCTTTCTCTTCGTCCGCCAGATAGGTGAAGATGCCGTCCATGCCCTTGTCGACGACATAGCCCGACAGATCGGCATCGAGATCCGGGGTGCCGGGGATGGCATTGTAACGACCGGCAAGCGAATTGAAGGACGCGACCGCACCGACTTCGCCAAGCGCATTGTCGACGATCGGCCGCATCTCGTTCTGCAAGTCTGTGCCGGTCTTGCCACGGAAATACGTGGTCGCCGCATCGTCAGGCCCTTGCAGGATTCCACGGGCATCATCCACGCTCATCGACTTGATCGCGCCGAGGAACAGCGCCTTGGCCTTCGGTGTTGCCTGTTCGGCCGCCCGGTTCAACTTCGTCTCCAGATCGTCGAAGCTGCCGGCAAGACCGACCTTCGAGGCAATGCCGCGGGCCTTCTCGAGTGACTCGGGCAGGGGAATGCGAATGCGCGGATCGCCCTCGAAGCCGTTGGTCTGGCCGAGCTGTGCCACGACGGCCGACGAACCCGTGGAGAGCGCTTCCTTCAGACCTTGAACGATATCGCCGTTGCTCAGCCCCGCGGCACCAGCGCCGGCATCGTCACCCCCGAGCACGCTGCCCGCCGCGTCCTTGAGACCCTCGAGCGCATTGCCGCCACCCTCGGTGGCACAACCGCCCAGCGCGAGCGTAGAGAAGAGAACGACACTGGCAACACCCTTAAAGCGGCTCATGCGCTGCGCCCAAGCAAGCGCCATAACGTCGGCAGGAAGGCTGCCGCGATGACGATCTTGGCCAGATCACCCAGCAGGAAGGGCGTCATGCCCCAGGCCAGGACGGGCTTGTCCCAACCGACGATGCTGCCGAGCCAGAGCAAACCGCAGGCATAGATGATGACGTTGCCGAGCAGCATCGCAGCGACCGTCGTGAACACATTGCGATCCCAGGCACGTCGTGCCAGCAGGCCGGTCACGAAGGCGGCGATGACGAAACCGATGAGGTAGCCCCCGGTGGTGCCAAGCATGTAAGCGATGCCAATACCCTTTTCCGGCGTACCGGCGAAGACCGGCAGGCCCATGGCGCCCTGCGCGAGATAGGCGATCACCGCCATGGCCCCGAGACGCGGACCGAGCGCCATGCCGAGCGCCAGAACGACCAGCGTCTGCAAGGTCATCGGTACGGGCCAGAACGGAATCTGCAGCTTGGCCGAGACCGTCAGGAGCACACTGCCGGCCAGTACAACGGCGACGCTGCGCCAGAGTGCCGTCCGCTTTCCGGACTCGGCACCGGCTCCGGCGCCAACACCGGGTAGAAGACGTTCGATCAGAGTATCGGCCGTACCGGATAGCACGCCGAGCTGCGCATTGGCAGACGGATCGACAGGGGCAGTCGTCATGAGGGCTGTCTCGTTGGGTCTACGGTTAGGGTCTGATGTTGTCGGAACGCATCCGGCAAGGCCTGCAAGTATATCAAAGCAAGGTCAGCAGCCCGACCAGTGAGACGGCGGCGAGCCCGGCACCGACAACCCGCCGAAACCGCGTTCCACCACTCTCGATCAGGCGACGATGCAGTCTCAGGCCGACGACATGACCCAGGGTCACGAACGGCAAGGTCGCGAAGAAGAGCGCCCACTGCATGTCGACGTCGGCCGCCTTGAAGGTCCCGAGCTTGACCACCACCAGCACGATCCAGAGGATGTACAAGGTGTCGCGCAGCTGGGCGGGCGGCAGCGCGCGAGCGCCGACAGCGACGATCAAGGGCGCACCGGTTAGCGATACGCCGCTCACGTAGCCCCCCAGCAGGATCAACAGCCCATCGGTCAGCCGATTTCGACTGACGATGCCGCGGTCAAGCAGGTACATGAAACCGTAGCCGAGCGTGACGCTGTAGACGACGGTCGAGAGCAGCACCGGCGAGAGGTTGAGCAGCCCGACGAGACCGGCGGCAACCGGCACGGCAAGCAGCAGAATCAACTTCACGAGGTAACGCCAGTCGACATTGCCGAGTCGCGTCGCGACCGTCAGCATCGAGAAGATCAGCAATTGAAAGCCGATCGCCGGCAGAAAGACCAGCGGATCGTTGACGATGAGCAGCAGTAGCGGCAGGGTCAAGGCCGCACCCCCGAAGCCAAGACCGGATCGCACCAGCCCGCTCCAGACGAAGGCGAGGCCGATCGCCGCGAATTGCCAGGGAGCGAGGGCCGCCCAGGCCGTACCGTCAAGCAGGTTCACATCGAGCAGGCATGTCTTCGACAGATTTCATGTCAGGCAGTTGCGGGTCCGCCAGACTCAGGTGTCGGCCCGGGCGAGCGAAGCACAGGCCGTCTGACGCGGACAGCTGTCGAGATGGTCGTTGACCAGACCCGCAGCCTGCATGAAGGCATACGCGGTGGTCGGGCCGACGAAGGTGAAGTCCTTTTTCTTCAGCGCCTTGCTCATGGCACTCGAGACCGCGTTGCTGGCAGCCACATCCTGCATCGTCGCGGGGCGATTCTGCAAGGCAGTGCCCGCAACGAATCCCCAGACGAACTCGGTCAGCGACCCGCCGCTCTCCTGCAGCGCGAGCAGGGCGCGGGCGTTGCCGATAACGGATTCGATCTTGCCGCGATGCCGGACGATTCCCGGGTCGCGCAAGAGCCGCTCGATATCCGCGTCATCGAAGCGCGCCAGCGCGCGCGCGTCGAAGTCGGCGAACAGACGGCGGTAACCCTCGCGCCGTTTCAGGATGGTGATCCAGCTCAGTCCGGCCTGCGCGCCCTCCAGGCAGAGCATCTCGAACAGCAAACGCTCATCCCGACAGGGAACGCCCCACTCGGTGTCGTGATACTCGATGTAGAGATCCGAGCCGAGACACCAACTGCACCGCCTTTCTTCGCCGGAAACCATCGCAAAACGCCTGCCTCGATTCAGGGAGGGCAGACTCTGGCAGCTGTGGACGCTGCCCGCAAGCACGGAGACGCGTTGCCTGTCGCCACGTGGCAGGCGCCGCAGCGCGGCTAGTGCAACCCGCCCAGCGGGCCGACCAGCTTCAGGGCAGGTTGCGACGGCATCGTGCCGTCGGTATCGGCATCGCCGGTCGCGCCCGCAGTTGTCGGTTTCTGGATGCCGTAGGGCCAACGTTGCAGCCAGGCCTGATACTCGTCCAGCGGCATCGGCTTGGAAATGAAGTAACCCTGGGCGATATCACAACCCTGGCTCTTGAGGAACTGTAGCTGCTCCTCATCCTCGACGCCCTCGGCAACGACCTTCATGCCGAAGTGCTTGCCCAGGCCGAGAACCGCTTCGACGATCGCCACGTCATCGTTGTCGCTCGATATGTCGGTTATGAACGCCCGATCTATCTTCAGCGTGTCTACCGGAAAGCGCTTCAGGTAGGCAAGCGACGAATAGCCCGTACCAAAATCATCGATCGCCAGTCGCATGCCGAAGCGACTGAGCTCGTGCAGCGACAGGATCACGTCCTCCGGATCATGCATGACCGCACTCTCGGTTATCTCGAGTTCGAGAAGTTCAGGTGCGAGCGAGGTGTCTTCCAGGGCCAGGCTGACCATCGGCAGGAGATTACCGTCGGTGAACTGCACAGCAGAGATATTGACCGCCACGTTCAGATTGGCATAACCATCGAGATGAAGATCATGCGTTTCGCGGCAGGCGGTACGCAGTATCCATTCGCCGAGCTCGATGATCATGCCGGCTTCTTCAGCCACCGGCACGAAGATCTCGGGCGATATGAAACCGTTGACGGGATGCCGCCAACGTACCAGCGCCTCGGCACCGGTCACCTCGCGCGTGCGGATGTTGATCTTCGGCTGGTACCAGACTTCGAACTGATCATCCGCCAGGGCAACCTTCAGATCCTGTTCGAGACGAATGCGCGCCGTGAGCCGACTGCGCATCGATTCGTTGAACAGCTGATACTGGTTCTTGCCGTTGCTCTTCGCTTCCTGCAGTGCCACGGCTGCGTTGTTGACGATTTCCTCGCCGAGCATCTCCTCATCCTGGCCTTGGTGCACATCGAGTGGAAAGCAGGAGATGCCGACCGACACTGCCGCCTTGAGCGTGAAGCCTCGATACTCGTAAGGCGCCGTCGCGACACTCATCAGGCGCCGCGCAACCTGTTCGGCGGAGTGACGATCCATGACGTCTTTTTGTATGACGACGAACTCGTCGCCGTCGAGCCGGGCTACCAGGTCGATGTCGCGCATCATCGTGCGCAACCGATTGCCGACCTCAGCGACCATCTTGTCGCCGATCAGGTGGCCATACTGATCGTTGAAGAACTTGAAATTATCCAGATCGACGAGAAACACGGCGAACTGCAACTCATCGGCACGCGCTTCGCGCACCGTGCTCTTGAGTGCGTCCTCGAACATCAGCCTGTTCGGCAAGTGCGTCAAGGTATCGTGATGAGCCGCAAACTCTAGGTATTGTTGCTTCACCTTGATCTGCCGTGACGCCTTCTTCTGCGCATCGATCAGGCTGTTGAACTCCTCGGCGAGGGCCGCAAGATCCTCGCTCTCCGAATACTCGATGGTATCGGGAATGTTTCCTTCACTCGCTGTGCGGCTGTCGCGCATGGCACCGATCAGCTTGTCCAGCGGCCTTATATAGAAGCGAGCGGCGCCGAGGAGCGCGACACACGAGCCGAAGACACTCGCAAGCGCACTGAAACTGAACAATTGCAACAGGCGGATGATGGTGGCTTCCCAGACATCGGATGCATCGATGTGTATGCGCGCCTTGACCTGACCCTCTTCGGTGGCCAGCAACCAGTTTGCCTCGACGATCCTGCCATTCTTCGTCCAGGGCAACATGTCGCTGGCACGATGGCCCGAGGGCTCGCTGCCCAGCAAGACCACGGTTGCACCCGACAGGTCGGTGATCAGGAGTGATACCAGCGGGTCGGCCAGCAGACTGTGCCGCTCGGCGATGTCGGCCTTCTCGCTGTAGCGAAGCGCCGCCTGCAGTCGCGCTCTCTCCAGGTTCAGCGCCGCATCGACCGCCGTTCGATGCCCACTGACGACGGCCGGAACGACGAAGACCAGCTGCGCGGCGAGCAAGGCAAACAGCACGGAGCCTGCCAGCAGCCGCGCCGTACGCGAGCGCAGTACCCCTTTCGAGTGTGAACCAAGAGCCAAAGTGTGCCGATCCGTTCGTGAATACGACGCCCGGAGTTCCGATCCGGCCTGTCCAGCGGTTAGCGGCCTGCGCAGTCGGCGCTGAAGCATGAGCCGCGTTCGCCTCCACTTCTTCATCCCGAAAACGCGAAACCCCCGCAACAGGGCGGGGGTTTCGGTCGTTCTGGCTTGGCAGACTGCCTTACATCATGCCGCCCATGCCGCCCATGCCACCCATGTCCGGCATGCCGCCGCCGCCATGGCCGCCACCGTCATCCTTCTTCGGCGCGTCGGCGATCATCGCCTCGGTGGTGATCATGAGACCGGCAACCGATGCAGCATTCTGAAGTGCGTAACGCGTCACCTTCGTCGGATCGAGAATGCCGAGTTCGACCATGTCGCCGTACTCGCCGTTGGCCGCGTTGTAACCGAAGTTGCCCTTGCCCTCACGGACCTTGGCAACGACGACCGACGGCTCGTCACCGGCGTTCGAGACTATCTGGCGAAGGGGCTCTTCCATCGCACGCTTGAGGATGCCGATACCGACGTCCTGCTCGTGGTTGTCGCCCTTGAGCTTGTCGACCGAAGCAATGGCACGAACCAGCGCAACACCACCACCCGGAACAATGCCTTCCTCGACCGCCGCACGCGTGGCATGCAGAGCATCGTCGACGCGATCCTTCTTCTCCTTCATCTCGACTTCGGTAGCTGCACCGACCTTGATGACGGCAACACCGCCGGCAAGCTTGGCGACCCGCTCCTGGAGCTTCTCCTTGTCGTAGTCCGACGTGGCCTGCTCGATCTGTGTGCGGATCTGCTCGACCCGAGCGTCGATCTCGGACTTCTCGCCAGCGCCATCAACGACGGTGGTGTTGTCCTTGTCGACCGTGACGCGCTTGGCGGTACCCAGGTCTTCGAGGGTGATCTTGTCGAGCGACAGACCGACTTCCTCGGAGATGACCTGACCACCGGTCAGGATAGCGATGTCCTGCAACATGGCCTTGCGACGGTCCCCAAAGCCCGGCGCCTTGACGGCACAGGTCTTGATGATGCCGCGCATGCTGTTGACGACGAGGGTTGCGAGGGCTTCGCCTTCGATGTCCTCGGCGATGATCAACAGCGGCTTGCCGCTCTTGGCCACGGCTTCGAGTGCCGGCAGGAGATCACGGATGTTGCTGATCTTCTTGTCGTGCAGGAGGACGTAGGGCTCTTCGAGCTCGACCGCCATGGCATCCTGGTTGTTGATGAAGTACGGCGAGAGGTAGCCACGATCGAACTGCATGCCTTCGACGACATCGAGTTCGTTGTCGAGCGACTTGCCTTCCTCGACCGTGATGACGCCTTCCTTGCCCACTTTTTCCATCGCGTTGGCGATGATCTCGCCGATGGACACGTCGCTGTTGGCCGAGATGCTGCCGACCTGCGCGATCGCCTTGGTGTCGTTGCAGGGCTTGGACATGTCGGCAAGTGCTGCCGTGGCCGCCTGGACCGCCTTGTCGATGCCGCGCTTGAGATCCATCGGGTTCATGCCGGCCGCAACCGACTTGCCGCCTTCGCGGACGATGCTCTGGGCAAGGACGGTAGCCGTCGTGGTGCCGTCACCGGCGATGTCGGACGTCTGCGAAGCGACTTCCTTCACCATCTGCGCGCCCATGTTCTCGAACTTGTCTTCCAGTTCGATTTCCTTGGCAACGGAGACGCCGTCCTTGGTGACGGTGGGTGCGCCAAAGGACTTGTCGAGGACGACGTTACGGCCTTTCGGACCGAGCGTCACCTTGACGGCATTGGCGAGCGTATCGACGCCCTTCAGCATGCGCTGGCGGGCGGAATCGGAAAAGCGGACTTCTTTGGCACTCATGAAATGTGTTCCTCGTTTATCGGTGTGCCTGCCTCGATCCGGGAGTCAGCGCGACTCGACCGTCCGGGCCAGGCGAATGAAGGCGATCAGGTGAAAAGGTCAGGTAATAATGAGCCTGCGATCGGGATGAACGCGATCGGGCCTTATTCGAAGATGCCCATGATGTCGTCTTCGCGCATGACGAGCAGCTCTTCGCCCTCGATCTTGATTTCCGTGCCGGAATACTTGCCGAAGAGGATCTGGTCACCCGCCTTGACGTCGAGCGGACGAACGTCACCGTTCTCTGCGATCTTGCCTTTACCGACCGACACGACTTCGCCGCGAACGGGCTTTTCCGCCGCCGAATCGGGAATGACGATGCCACCGGCGCTCGTGCGCTCCTCTTCCATGCGCTTGACGACCACGCGGTCATGCAACGGACGAATATTCATGCTGCTACTTCTCCGGAACGTGTTGTTGGGTTGATAGATGCGTCACACCGTAACAAGGATTGTTAGCACTCCCTGCCGGCGAGTGCCAATGATAGGGATCGGCGTCTCAAAATCAAGCCCCGGTGAAAGCTTCTTTCGAGAATGAAGGGCGTGGAGGGCCTCTGAGAGGCGAAATGACCCGCTAGCGCATCTCAATCGACGCGGCGATAGTCCCCTTCGATGACATCACCACCCGCGTCGGCGCCCGACTTCGTTCCTGCCCGAGCGCCCGGGCGCGGATCGACCTGCGGCCCGGCTTGCGGCCCGGCTTGCGGACCGACACGCGGCCCGGCGGGGCCACCCACGCCGCCGCCCACCACCACACCGATCGAGCGAGCAGAGAGCTGCTTCGCCAGCCAGCGACGCGACGGCGGAATCAGGCAAGCAAAGCCGAAGGCATCCGTGACGAAACCCGGTGTCAGCAGCAGCACGCCACCGACGACCAGCAGCAAGCCTTCGAGCATCTCCTGCGCCGGCATCTCACCACTACCGAGCCGCTCACGCGCTCGCGCAAGCGTCGCGCGGCCCTGTCTTTGCAGCATGGCCGTGCCGACTACCGCCGTCAGTACCACGATCGCCAGCGTCGAAAACAAGCCGATCTGACCGCCCACCTGAATGAACATGGCGATCTCGATGATCGGCATGGCGATGAACAGCAGCAGCAGGTAGGGCATCACACACTCCTTGACAACACAGGAACCTATCGACGCCGCACGCCTCGGACAAGGGTCGTGGCAAACTGCCAACAGGGGTCGATGGCCGTTTGATGGCTCGTGATGGCTCGTTGATGGCTCGACCACGGCACGATCATGCCGCGACGTTCAGCTGTGACACTGCAATCCCTGTCGATATCCCTACGTTACCCTAGCAAGCGCCAGAAGACCCGATTTACGATGACTGCTTCGCCCTCGCTCAACCGCCCCATCGCCCGCTGGCGCACGCTCGCCCGCCGCCTGGCGATGGCGGGCCTGCCCATGGCGCTTGTCATGCTCGCCGCTACGCCGGCCAACGCCGCGCTCGACGACCTGTTCGGCGGCGGCGCGAGCGACGAGCCCGAATTGCTCGCCCCCGAAATCGCCTACGTCCCCGTCGTCACACGCGCGACACCGGACAGCATCGAAGTGCTCTGGCAGATCGCCCCCGACTACTACCTGTATCGCGACAAGACCAAGGCAACGCTGAGCGACGCCGGCGACGCCCGCCTCGGCGAGCCCGAAGTCGACGAAGGCACGATTCAGCACGACGAATTCTTCGGCGATGTCGCCGTCTGGCGCGAAGAGGCGCGCATGCTGCTGCCGCTCGCGACGCCCGCAGAACCCGGCAGCAACGCAACGCTGACCATCGCCTGGCAGGGCTGCGCCGACATCGGGGTGTGTTTTCCGCCGAAAGAGACGACCTTGACGGTGGCTTTCGCCGAGACGACCGGGGCAGTTGGTATTTCAGAAGGCGGCCTGCCTGCGCTGACCGGCCTGTCCTCGTCATCGGCAGGCGCCCAGTCGGACGTTGCAGCCGTTGCGCAAGCGGTGCAGACGGCACCCACTGAACAGGCAACATCCGCCGCGGCGGCGCCACTGCAATCAGAACACGGGCGACTCGCCGCCCTGCTCGGCAGCCGCGGCCTGTGGCTGAACGCCGCCATGTTCTTCGGCCTGGGATTGCTGCTCGCGTTCACGCCCTGCGTGCTGCCGATGATCCCGATTCTCTCCAGCCTGATCGTCGGCAAGGGCGACGCGATGACACCCCGCCGCGCCTTCGGCTACTCCCTCGTCTACGTGCTGGTGATGGCGACAACCTACGCCGTGCTCGGCGTGATCGTCGGCCTGTCCGGCTACAACATCCAGCCCCTCCTGCAAGACCCGCTGGTGCTGAGCGGCATTGCCGTGCTGTTCGTGCTCCTGTCGCTCTCCATGTTCGGCCTGTACGAACTCCAGGTGCCGCGCGGCGTGCAAGCGAAGCTCACCAGCTGGTCGAACAGCCAGCGCGGCGGCGATCTCGGTGGCGTCGCCCTGATGGCCCTCATCTCCACCCTCATCGTCGGCCCCTGCGTGACCGCCCCCCTCGCCGGCGCCCTCATCTACATCGCCGACACCGGCAACGCCGCGATCGGCGGCGTCGCCCTGTTCTCCCTCGGCCTCGGCATGGGCGCCCCCCTCCTCCTCATCGGCACCTCCGCCGGCACCCTCCTGCCCCGCGCCGGCGCCTGGATGGACCGCACCAAACAGTTCTTCGGCATCCTCCTGCTCGCCATGGCGATCTACATGCTCTCCCGCTTCCTGCCCGCGAGCATCACCATGGCCCTCGCAGGCGCCCTCGCCATCTCGACGGCGGTACTCGTCGGAGCCACAGACACGCTGGGCAAGGACAGCACCGGCGGACATCGCTTCGCCAAGAGCGTCGGGCTCGTGGTGGGTGTCTACGGGCTGGCGTTGATGGTGGGCGCGCTGTCGGGTGGGAGCAGCTATTTTCGGCCGCTCGAGACATTGGCGGTTCGTGATGGCGGGAATGGTGCCGTCGGCGCCGTCGGCGCCGTCGGGAATAATGGAGCTACTGCCAACGCCGCGGTATCGGGCGCGGACAGACTTCTACCCGAAACCCACAACGGCGAACTCGTCTTCCAACCGGTGAAAGGACCCGACGGCCTCCTCGCCGCCGTACAGCAAGCAAGTGCCGAAGGCAGACCCGTCATGCTCGATTTCTACGCAGATTGGTGTATCAGCTGCAAAGAGATGGAAGCGTTCACGTTTACCGACCCTGCCGTGCAGGCCGCGCTCGGCAATACGCTGGTGGTGCAGGCTGATGTGACGGCAAACGATGCGGAGGATCAGGCGTTATTGAAGCAGTTCGGGTTGTTCGGCCCGCCAGGGATCATCTTCTACGATGCTCTCGGTAATGAGGTGCCGGGGGCACAGGTTGTGGGGTTTGTGCAGGCGGAGCGGTTTGCCGAGCATGTCGGGAAGGTGATTGGCGGGCAGAGTTCTTGATGGCGCGTCTGGGCTATTGATTCTCTGAACTGGCGCAGTGGCTCAACCAGAAGCTGATGCGACGGATTCAAAGAATTCTCTTATCTCGAACTCCATTCCCGGCGGGTCCAGACTCACAGTGCCATCTCGCAAGATAGTGGTGCCGATTCCATCGCCAGAACGGTAATGGTGGAACACGACATATCTGGCCGGATCGACAACCAGGTAGTGCTCCACGCTTGGCAGCCCGAAATATCCGAGAAGTTTCGCGTACGCATCAACGCTCTTCGCCGAGGGTGACAACACCTCCACCAAAATCATCGGATGCGGCACGGTCGTCGCATCCAGATCGACCGGCTCGCCACATTGGATGGTGACATCGGGCTCGTAGACGTCCGTCTCACTCACGACCACACTCGCCCCATCTCCAAGCACAGCGCAGTCCAACCCAGCCTGGCGAACCGATCGGCGTAACGCCAACCAACAGTCAGTCTTGACGAGGTTGTGCCGGTTCTTCTCGGGGGACATCGCCACCGGCTCCCCGGCAACGAGCTCGAAGCGCTGCCCTTCCGGCAGATCCTCCGCCCAGCGCAGGAATTCGCTGGCGGTCATTGTCAGCCTGTCTGCAAGATTCATCGGGCTTGCTCTATTTCTTGCCGCTTAGTGTACGACAGGGCGGCTCGTTGAAAATCCCACTGACTCTCGTTTGCGGGAAGCAGCTGCAGTACGCGAAAGCTTGAGCCGCGAGATCCGTCACGCTGGAGGTCATGCGAATACCGAACAACGGCGTTCAGGTGTAATTGATATTTCATGACCAGAGCGGCAGCGTCGGGAGTGAAATGTCAATTGACGACTGCAACGCTTGGTTAGGTTTTACGGTGTTAATACAATCAATAGCGACACGCCATCTTTAGTTGCCTCGTGAATATCACCATGAACTTTGATGTCTGTAGCTATTGAATCTATTGCATCCATGATTTCATCATCTATACTTCTTTCCATAGCTTTAACTTTTACATAGTTGAGCAACCAAATATGAGTAGGGATGTTGGTATATATGAGAGCACCTATCTTAAACTTTAGGAGACTTAATAGGTAACATTGCAAATCCATGCATACAATACTTGAATTTTCAAAAATTCTGTAGTCAGTTAAACTACCATTTATGGCTAGTTTTGGATTTTTGACTGTTGGCGATGAACATGAAACCATCTCTGCTATTGAATAAGCAAATTGGTACTCTTTCTTTAATTTGTAAAACACTCCGTAGGTACCTATAGCCGGATTATTAAAACTAGATAGCAAATTACTCGGAGGCTGAAACTTCAATACGCCCTTGATTTCAGGCCGTCTATTTAGTAGGAACCATTGATTTCCTTGCGCTCTAAAATCTAATTGTGAAAGCTCTGACATTTCAGTCCATTTAGAGCTTTTTGCGTACTTTGCTTGAAGAAATGTTGCTCTTGCAGAGTTTCTCGATTTCGATATAGAAATTATCAATTGATCTGCAATTTCGCATCTATCCTCATCATACCTTGCACTTTTGAAGATCACATTTGCTTTACTAGCACCATGTGTCTCTTCTATGTATGCGGATTTCGTATTTGATTCGATCGCATGTGCAAGGTTTCTGAACAATTTTATTTCATTCATCGAACCATTCTTCGAACTCCTTTCAAATTCTTGCCACACTTTTATTATATCGAATATTGGCATTGAGATAACGTATTAAGAGTAAATTAGTTAAACCTAACATCGGCGCTGGGGGCGTTTGTTAGATTTCACTGCTAGTACTGTATCGTCTGCACAGGCACTAAGAACTCAGCGGGAGCTACAAGAGAGCCATCCCGCAAGGTGCTTACTGCGCTGTAGAATGGACCCGGATCGGGAAACTGACTAATATCAAAAGCTGCATCATCACTGCTTCTCGCAATGGAAGCGATCTGTCTGAATATCGATTCTTCAACGCCGAAGAACGTGGCTTCCTCTGAATTGAGCGAAAATGGATCACTTGGATTATGAAATATTTTCTCGTCCTCTATTTTCCATAGCGGGATTGAACCACCGAACCAATATCCTCCAACAAATCGCCTGGGCATGCCTTTAGGTGCAATCTGTAGCTCCCAAACTGTCGCCGAAAGCTGAAGCTCTGAGGCAACCTGACTTCCTGATTCTAGAGCGGCGCTTAAGAGACGCATATTCATTTTTTCTGTGATACGGGCGTAGTGATGGCGAATTACACCCTTTCCGAATTCGTGATCTTCGTATATTTCTAAATCTGAATAACCTGGGGTCAAGGGATCTTCTGCGTATATTGTCGAGTGCACTCTAGGATGCATCTCTGTAGCAAACCTAGATGCAATTATGTACCCTTTCGTAGCTATTGCTTGCCCTGAAGTACCTAAAACTTCGATCCTCGAAAACTGATCCCTCCACTTCTCAAACTCTCGGTTTTTGAAACTAACTGAAGAGTATCTTCCCTTTGCTTCGGCTATGAAAATTTGTTGTGTATTTCTGGCACATACGTAATCTGGTGCGTCACCAGACAAGACTCGACGTATTCTCAGTCCACCGAAGCATTTGTGGAGGCTACGATCGAGACATCTGTGCATATGCGCAAAGTAGGTCACTCCGCAATGATCGTGAAGAAACCACCTCAAGAATGCTTGGCCTAATTGGTGCCTGTCCATAAAGCGGTGCTTTGCGACGACGTCGCGAATTTCGCCAACAGATCGTCTCAGCAGAGACCGGGCCGTGTGGTCATTGGCGTGGAGTTGATCAATAATTGCGCAGTTCTTGTCGAAAACACTGTATTCAAGGCGTAGGGAGACAGCGCTCGGCGTTGAGCGGATGCTTTTTCTCGGTGTCGTCGTGCCGGCTTGCCGCTATCCCGAAGAGAAGCGAGTCATTCTGATCAGGTTGTAGCTCAGGACTGACGACCAGACGAACGCCTTGAAGCCGTCGTGCCGTTTCCACATCGCTTTGCTCGCGCCGAAAGCGCGTTTGAATTCGGATACATTGCCCTCAATGCCGGCGCGGAAATTACTCAGTCGCTTGAAGGTTTTCTTTTTCACGCCCATGTCCTTGTATGTCAGCCCGACCATCTTGTTGAATACCACACGGGCAATACCTGATTTTCGTGCCTTTGACACGTTCGCCTGGCTAGCGTAACAACCATCAGCGACGACCTCCTTTGGTCGACGGCCGTAGAGGTCTTCGCACGCGTCCAGGACCGGCAGGAACATATCGGAATCCGCGGTGTTTCCCTCCTCGATCGTGAGATAGGTGATGAAGCCATCCGCCTGCGTGGCGAGATTGACCTTGTGTCCGTACTGCACGTCTCTGAGCGACTTGACGATGATGTCCGTGTGCGGCTCGAACAAGCTGACGATTTTCTCGCGCGCCGGTACCAACTCGTCCTCGAAGACCCGGCGCTGTGTTTGATCAACAACGCGCAGCAACAAGGCCCGGTAATGCGCGAATTCGTCGATCCACAAGACGCTTTGCGCATCCTCGCCCCTGGCTTCCTTGATATGCTCGATCGCCCTGGTTGATTGCTTCAGGACGCACGCGACGCAGACGAGCAACTGAGGATAAAGCGCTTCTTTTTCAGGCAATTTCGCGTGAAAGATGCGAAACGCTAATGACTTTGAACGCTTCCGTTGATCGCTGAATCGGATGCGCACTCCGAGCTGATCCTTGCACTTGGCCATCATGCGGCTCAACACCCGAACACCATCGTCGAGCAGCTGACTGTCACGCGGAGGAGCTATGTTGCTATCAACCACAGTGCTGTCTATGCGCAGTGAATCGATCGACAATCCATCCTTTTCGATCCACTCGCGGACCAACAGATTGTTTACGCGCTGGAGTGTGTCGGGATCGATACGGCGAATGGTCGATTGGAGGCCCGAGCGACTCGGCTGCTGATCCTCAGTCAGGCGAGCAAACGTGCGGTACGTCGGGGAGTCGCACAAGTGGAAGGCCAGCTTCACGTAGCTGACGCGCAGAATCTGCTTGAGTAGCAAGCAGCGAAAGATGCTCTCCACGCTGAGTCCACTCGCGCCGGTATCGGCGAGATCCGAATCGAGAAAGGTTGGAGCGATCAGATCGAGTATCTCAGGGCGCTTGTCGAGTTGATCAGACAGTACCTTGAGCTGCGATCCAAGCGCATGCGGTGCGTAGAAATCGAATATACTGTGTTGAGCATTGCGGGTCTCTCGCATGCGGGAATCCTCTTGGTGTTTATATTTATGTTTCGCAACTCAAATATAACAAATCCAAGAGGATTTTTTAATTCTGTCGCCAAATATATCCCGCTAAATCAGAGACCTACGCGTTCAAAGACGGGCACTAGCTATGGCACTCTTTTTCAGGAATATGGCTTAAGGGAAAAGGATTGTTTAGAAACCCCATTTCGCGTAGGTGACTTGCACCCGAACAGAAGCTACGTGCATGTTTTCGATGAATTGGCTCTGGATGTGGTGATGCGAGAGCTGGACACCATCAACGATTTCTGTAACTACCTTGATGAGAAGGTAAAATTCATCCGAGACGGTAAAGTTATTTCGGCAGCTGGTGAGGAGGAGCTAATAGGTTTCTTCTGCTCCATGCGTGGAAGGAAGCACGAGAAGGGAGCATTCATACACCCAACCGGGAATGTGAGAAAAGACGGACCGATAGCGATTTGCGAAGGAATTTACAAAAAGTATATTCAAAGTGAAGCTCGTGAATACTACAATCAGATGCGGTTTGAAAGTCAGCTTGTAGACCGAATTATTGAAGAATTTAGCCAGGGGATTATTAACGCTCAAGTGGGGCTTGGAAGCGACCTGGAGTTTGGAACACACGAATTTGCCGTACGATTTCTTGCTTCAGAGTGCCGATACTCGAGATTCTTGATTTCATGGGCAATAAAAGAAAAATATTCTGCTCTTAGCGGCGAGGAAAGAACAAGCAGATTGATATTCTCGCCGGAGTTCGAGAACAGATTGTTTGTTTTGCTATTCTTCTGGCCCCCTGGCGACGAGGAAGACTTCGAGAGCTATAGGCAAGTAAGGCGCGCTCATTTAGATGCGTACGCGCTGGTTGCAAAGTGGCAGCATCCCAAAGCTGAATTTGTCATTGTATTGGCAACTGAAAGCAGCTTCTCTTCTCCTGGAAGATCTCACGACATAATGGTCCGAGAATTTTCTGGCCCCATGGCGAAGGAAGACATAGAGACCGCAAAAGAACTAAGCCGTGAGCACGATATACTGAGTCAAACAGTCACAAGTAAGCGCAGAATTGCACAAGAGGCGAGTGCCAAAAGAAAGGTGAAAATAGGTAGAAACTCGCCGTGCCCGTGTGGCTCAGGCGTAAAATATAAGAAGTGCTGCCTCTGAGTTAGAGTGCGGTATTCGAAGTGGTCCCGTTGAACCGTTATTGGAGACAGTGCTACATCTTGGCGTCCAACGTCTTCGAAGGTCAGGCTGATTGGAAGCGACGTTTAACATTACGTTGAACCGGTCAAGTTGACTCAGCCCTCCTTTCGCTTCCGCTCCAGTCAGCCTGCGTCAATTGCCGGTTAACGCTTTGTTGAACATACCCGCTGCGCGGGAGCCGGACGCTTCGCTTGACTTGAGGCCCCTCGATATTGTCTGATAATCCGACCCAAGGATGGGAGAGGATGCATGGACGCTTTCTCGAATCGACTGATTCAGAATATCGTATCTTGTTACAAGAGCCAAGAGCCAACTACCGCCGATGCCATTAAAACAGCTGAAGGCTGTTGATGCCATCAGTGGTTGTCGGACGGGAGCCTACGGACTTAGCGCTTTCGAGTGCGAGCAAGATCGGACAGAAAATGAAAGATTGATCGCACACTCTTGTCGTCATCGAAGCTGCGCGGTGTGCGGTGATCGGCAACGAAAGGAATGGATCGAGAAACAGAAACGGCGGTTGCTGGATGTTCCCCATTTCCATTGTGTGTTCACGCTGCCGCATGAATATCACACCCTGTGGCGATACAACCAGAAGTGGTTCGTGAATACCTTCTTCGATGTCGTACGCTCCTGCCTGATGGATTGCCTGCGCGATGACAAGCGCCACGGGATCACGCCCGGTGTATTGATGGCGATGCACACCTGGGGTCGCCAGCTCAGCCTGCATCCACACATACACTGTGTCGTGACCGCCGGAGGTCTGGATTCACAAGGATGCTGGAAGAAGACGGGGAAATTCCTCTTGCCGGGCCGACAACTGCGCGCTCTGTACCGTGGACGCTTCCAGGACAGGATCAAGACCGCATTTGACGCTGACGAACTGACACTGCCGCCGGAGCACAAAGCACCCCATTTCAGACGATGGCATCGAGAAACGTACGCCAAGACCTGGTGCGTACGGATCGAGCAACGCTATGACCACGGAATGGGCGTTCTGCTATACCTCTCACGCTACCTGCGAGGCGGTCCGATCCATCCGACACAGATCGAACGCTGCGACAGCGAAGGGATCGGATTCCGCTACAAAGATCATCGAGACCAACGAGTCAAACTGCTCACGCTCAAGCCTAAGGAGTTCATTCGCCGGCTGCTACAGCATGTCCCGGAAAGTGGACAACACATGATCCGACATTACGGACTCTATGGAGGCGCCAGCCGACGCAAGCGCAATGAATGTCGTCAACAGGTTGGCGGTTTGCTGGAGAATGCCGATACGGCATCAGTGGTTGGCTCCCACACACTGATCGCAGTGACTTGTCGTGAATGCGGAGCCCCAATGAGACGAAAGTGGACGCAGGCAGCGCTGCCACGAAAAGCTAATTCCTATAGAGTTGAGATCCAAGATGGGTCTGTTCAACAGGACGATGAACCTGTCATGGCGGAGGCCAAAAAAACATCACTGCCGCTGAGGCTATGATATTTTTTTGGCCTCCGCCAAGCAGGTTATCTCGGTGTTATGCCACGCAAGAAAGCATTCTGCTAGCCTTCGCACGATACTCTAGACAAATGAAGGAACCGTATTGAGTCAAGCTGTCATTAGCATGCCAGGATCTTTGGACCTGCGTGGCTCTCTGGAGCTATGTAACATTCTTGGATCATCAGATCCTTCGAATGACTATGTCCTCGACTTTAAAAAAACTGGAACGATCGAACCTTGTGGGATGCTGTTAGCATCAAGCGAAATTCGGCGCTTCTGTGATCAACATGGATCTGAAGCAGTCCGGTTTGTAAATTACAACCACATGACGTATGCCGGTCACATGGGATTTTTTAAGGCCTTCGGGTTGGATTTTGGTAAGTCACCTGGAGAAGCTCGTGGAGGCCGAAGCTATATTCCCCTAACGATAATGTCGGTAGAATCATTAGTTGAATCAGCCGCACAAATTGGTACAGAGGTAGGAAATGAAGTAGAGCGAGAGAGTAGACAGCTAGCCGAGACTCTAATTGGAGTCGCCGACGGCGACGTGTTTGAGACTCTCGCGTACTCTATTCGTGAAGTGATTAGAAACGTAGTCGAACATGCAGACACGAATCAGCTCGGCTTCTGTGCGCAATATTGGAAATCTAAAGGAGTGGCAGAAGTCGCGATTTTGGATCGTGGTCGCGGACTTAGAAGTAGCCTTTCAGCGAACCCTCACATCGACGCTTCTACTGATAAAGGTGCAATAAACTACGCCCTTATGCCTGCAGTATCTGGAGTCGCATTTAAGGGAGCTCGGCAACGCAATAGAAATAGTCCCTGGGTGAACTCTGGTTTCGGCCTGTACATGACGAATCGCTTATGCAGAAATGGCGGCAATTTCTTTGTCTGCAGTGGCGATACTGGAATGTTACTAACTGCCACGAGCGGTAAACGCTATTTTGATACTTCCTTCCCCGGAACTGTTGTGCGGCTTGTTCTTCGCACTCAAAATACTGAATCATTAAGAATAGCACTAGAGAAATATCGTGGTGAGGGATTTCAAATACAACGAAAGTACAAAGAAATTGTAAGTATTGATCCTTCATCGGCGTCACTTATGTTATCGGAAGACTTTGATCTTGGCCTATGGGATAAACTTCTATCGAAATTAAAGAGTGGTTCATAGGAGGAGCGTCCGAGATACTGTGGCATAACCGTGCGCTGAACCCTTCACTGGACACGAATCCAGAACCCGGCTGCGCCAGAACCCGAATTCGTATCAAGTTCGGGTTAGCGCTGTTGTTATCTGAGTCCAATCCTCGACGGATTTCGCATATGAATGCTCCGAAGGGATTTGAAGAACCGTAAGCTAGGAAAGTATCGCGCAATACCTACCACGAAATGTGGTAGAATAGACGCGATATGTGGTAGCGGGGTTATGCGATGAATCCAGTGCTGGAGAGCATTCTCGGAGGCAGATCCACGACGTTGGTTTTACTGTTTCTCGAAAATTATGGTGAAGGACATGCCTCTCGTATTGCAAAGACGTTTGATGTCTCCGTAATGGGAATACAGCGGCAACTGAAGCGGCTGGAGGAAAACGGGGTGCTTGAGAGTCGAATGGTAGGCAGCTCGCGCATGTTCACATTCAACCAAAGGAATCCAACTGTAAGGAACCTCCGACGCTTACTTGAAGGTGAGCTGGAGCACCTACCAAGGGACATAACGCGGACCTATTTCAGGCAGCGTCAAAGACCGCGGCGAAGCGGCAAGCCGCTGACAAGAAATGATTGATAAACGTACAACCCTTGAGGAACTTGCTGCATTGGTCAGCAATGCTTTGGAAAACGCGGGAGTAACAGCTACGCTCTCTGGTGGAGCAGCAGTGACGATATTCAGTGACAACGCCTATGAGAGTGCCGATTTAGACTTCGTAACCTCTGAGCGTAACAAAGAGCTGGAGGCAATTGTAGAGCATCTAGGATTCACACGCGTTGGAAGTTTGCGAATGTTCGAGCATCCAGACTCAGATTGGTACTTGGAATTTCCACCTGGACCGTTAGGATTCGGCGACACGTATATAGATGCAGCGCAACTACCTCTCTTGAAGACAGACTATGGTCCTCTGAGAATAATTACACCTACGCTCTGTGTGCTGGATCGTTTAGCGGCTTGCTGGTACCACGGTGATCGTCAAACTTGGGACCAAGCCATCGAAGTAGTAAAAAGACAAAAGATTGACTGGGAGTATGTTTACGCTTGGGCCAAGAGTGAGCGGCATTCAAGTGATGATATCGATAGATTACGCATGGAAGCGAAACAATAATGACACAGATAACAAAACGTTGAAGCCGTCGACTTGACATCAACTCGCCTGCGCTGCCGCTCCGGCTCGCCGATGTAAAGTCGCACCTTAACGCGAATGTTCGATGTGCTAGGCAGCATTCTCACGAGATTCATGCTCTTCGCATTTGTTGCCCGGTATCGATCAAGATCGTGGCTATCGGATGCGAAATGATTACCTAAGAACGCCGGAAATGGCTAATATGAAGTGCCAAATCTGGCGTCAGCAAGAGATCATTATTCAATGATTAATACGTAATTTACGTTATATGGTACAGACAAGAATACTCACTCACAGTCGCAGATACCGAGCGCAGAGCCACACTGAATTTAACATTTATACTCGACTATTTTCTTAAGCATAATATGTCGATTGCATATAGTGATCGCACGTTAGCCAAATTTATTCAAGAATGATATGGGCACCGAAGCAATAACAATTTCACTATTCCTGACGTCGTGGGTTTTCGTGTCCGGTGGGTTGTGGAAGTTATTTGAACGTGTCGAAAAAGTTACAAGCGAGGATGTAAAAAAAGCTACATCTGATTGGCTTTTATTAGGTGATCCGGAGGTGCGCTTTGGGAATTGGGCAAAATTATTCAGAAATGCATTTGAAAGTGTTTTCGGAGTGCATTGGAACTCATCACGCTTTATTTGGAGATCAGCAATTGCTTCCGGGATTTCAGTATTGTTTGTAATATTGATCTGGATGTCGTTTAATTTGGATGATGCTATTTCAGTTTATGAAAGCGATGATTTGTATTTGATTGGACTTGTGCTGTTTTTTGGCTTTTTTTGTTTTAATCTAGTGCCAGATGTTTTATCACTTTTAGAAAGTCGTTATGTATTAAAGTTACTATCTCAGGCCAATACAAATTTGAAGACCGTCATCCTCCTGCTAGTTGACGCAGCCGCAACGACTGTCTTTGCAGTTTCTGGTTGGTTATTTCTCATTTTTATTCTGGGAAATAATAGTGGAATGCTTGATGATATATCCTACTTTCCGCACATTTCAGACGGGGCTTTTCGCCATTTTCGCGGTGTTAATATTTTCATTGCTGCACATCCTTTATCTGTTCTTTAATCTGATTGCTGAGCTTTCATCTGACACAGCGCCAGTAGTCTGCTGTACTCATTCCAAGTAATTCCAGCACGGATAGCTGTACGGCATTCAATTCGTCTCTGAACTCGTTAACCAGCGTGTCTCTCTTCATCAGCCGGCAGACCGACACGTCATGGAATCGATCAAAGATCTTTGCGGTTGTCGGATGATACGCCAAGCGGTGCTCCGGATAGATTGGAATCGCCTCAATGGTGTTGTCACTCATGGCGTGGCGAACCTCTCGCTCGATGAGCGCCTGGAGAATCAGCGCGATGAAAAACAGGAACATCATCGCCTCGACACGCTCGACCTTCTTGCACAGTGTCGGCGCTACCTTGTGAACCGACTTCAGTTGCTCGAAGCGCTTCTCCAACCGCGGCTGATACTTGTATGCCACCAAGGCCTCCTTCGCGCTCAATGAGGCGTCGGTGCTCAGTAGCGGGAAGATGCCATCGATGCGGCTCTCCCGTTCCAGAGCCTGTCGGTTTCGGCTCCAGGACAGGGTGTAGAGGGTACGCTCGGTGCTTTCGTATCGGGTGTGCTTGCCGGGACGACCCTTGTCGATCTGTCGGGTGTCGCGCTCCTGCACCGTGTTGATCGCGATATGGTAGAAGTCGGTGACATGATGCTGCTCGAGCAGTTTGTCGATGCGTTCGCTGATCTGCTCGTGCGTCTTGAGTCGGCGGACGTTCAGTTTGCCCATCAGCTCACCCAGATCACGCTCGGCGCGTAGCAAGCGCTCCTCGCGGATCTTGCGATCACGCTTTCGCTTCTCGTTCGTGTAGATCCAATGCAGTGTGTAGCCGCCCTTCGCGGTGACGTACTGACCACTGAAGCGGTAGAAGGTCTCGAACGTTTCCGGCGAGTTCGGAACCGGCTGACGCAGAATCCGGTGTTTGGCTTTCACGCCGTCGCGCAAGACATCCTTGAATCGCTTGACCTCGCTCCAGGTCTCCGGCAAAAGACTGACCACGCGCCCGCCATGGCGGACGATATCGCTCAGCTGCTTTTCTGTGCATACCTTGGAGTCGGCCACGTAGAGAAAATCGGGCCGTCCGGCAATCTGCCGGATCGTGCGCCAGGTGTCGATGTGCGTGGTGTCGTCGGTGCGATTGCCTGGATAGGTCTTGAAGTGGATCGGCACGGCGCCGTCGCTCGACAAGGTCAGGCAGAACACGATTTGTTTCAGATCGGGGCGGTGATCCTTGCTATGTCCGCGAGCAAAGCGCAGCCCATCGCGGGTCGTGCCGGGCATCCGTCCGGTGGTCTTGACGCTGGTGGAGTCGCTGTGGATCTGGCTCAGATCGAGCCCCGTGACGTCGATCAGACGCAGCACGATGTCGGTCATCAGTGCGGCACGATCAACCTCGTAGAGCTTGTCCAGAGCCCGCCCGTACCGTACGTGTGCACGACGTAGGTACTGGCGTCCAGGGCATCCGTGTCCTACCTTCTTGAGACGCCACCGTTAGTCTTGGTCCGCGCTATTCGTGACTTCGCCGCTCCAGACCACTCGCCCTCGAACGCTCGATGAAGCCATCGATCAGATCGATAAGCTGTGGGAGCTCGTCGGCGATCTCGCAACAAGGCTTGAGGAGCAGCTGGCTCGGAACGACGATCTTACCGCGCAGCTCAATGAAGAGCGGGCGAAGGCATCCGGTCAACACTCGGGAAACAGTTCTCGATCCCCCTCGTCGGACACCGCCGCTCAGCGTGCTGAGAGGAAGGCCCAGCGGAAGAAGAAGCGCAAGAGTTCGGGCCGCTCTCAAGGCGCCCAGAAGGGGCACAAGAAGCACGAGCGGGCGCTTGTCGAACCGGACGAAAGTCAGGGTGACACCGTCACTCG